>JADMIO011434973.1_pt1 | contig 45606 bp, 45 predicted proteins | sample 8958161 | NCBI WGS metagenome assembly JADMIO01 (sample SAMN16585339, study PRJNA669376) | soil metagenome | isolation source: Crop rotation soil | place: USA: Cullars Rotation, Alabama | collected 2011
CGCGACAACTTGTCCACGTGGAATTCTAAGCTTAGGATCCCAATGTGCTGGAAAGGGGCTTACATCCTTCACCTTTCTGCTGGCGCGGCAATACATGATTGTCGCCTTCGTCGGATTCACACTCTTTGGAATCGGGCTGGGCTTTTACGCCACCCCATCAACGGACGCAGCACTCTCGAACGTGCCGGACGACAAGGCAGGTGCCGCGTCCGGCATTTACAAGATGGCATCATCTCTGGGGGCAGCCTTCGGCGTGGCCATCTCCGCGGCGCTCTTCACTGCACTCAGCGAACTTGATGCCACTTTCAAGGCCATGTCGGACCTGTTCCTCGGAAGGACTGACAACGTCGCTATTCGACTCGCAGCCGCCGTGGCACTGCTCTTCAACGTCCTTATGGTGGTCATAGCGATCATCGCCATCATCATAACCGTACCCAAGGACGACGGCAGGGAGCAGAAGAGATGAGCGACTTGACGGCAACATTTAAGGAGTACGCGACGGGCACGCTCCTTGTGCTAGACCTTATCGGCACGCTCGTGTTTGCCCTGAGCGGCGCGGTCGTTGGAGTCAAGCAGCGTCTAGATATTTTCGGGGTGCTCGTCCTCTCCTTCGCCGCGGGCAGCGCGGGCGGCATCATGCGCGACCTTCTCATCGGCTCGGTGCCGCCGGCTGCCATTAGAGACTGGCGCTATCTGGTCGCCTCGCTGCTCGCCGGTTTGCTGATATTTATCTGGTTCCCACGCAGCCCTCGCGTGTCCAGAGTGCGCAACATCGTGCTTATTTTCGACGCCGCAGGGCTTGGGCTTTTTGCTGTCTCGGGCACGCAGAAGGCTCTGGGATATGGGCTGAATCCGGTGATGGCTCCGGTGCTCGGGATGCTCACCGGAATCGGTGGCGGAATGTTGCGTGATGTTCTAGTCTCGGAAATTCCCTACGTGCTGCGCGCCGATCTGTATGCGGTGGCAGCGCTGGCGGGTGCGCTCGTGGTCGTGGTCGGCTACCTGCTAGGCGCTTCGCCTACTGGTGCGGCGGTACTGGGCGCAGTGATCTGCTTCTGCCTCCGCCTGTTCGCGATTCGCCGAGGCTGGCATCTGCCCGTCGCCCGTCCGGGCTCCGATGAGAAATGAGGAGGCCGATTAAAGGACTCGACGGCAAATAGTTTCCGCCACAAATAAAAGTTTTGATGTGGAGCTCCACTCCATCGCACATTGTCAGGACGGCGAAATCGTTTTAGCTCAGGTGTTCATTTACTCCACGAGCAGGAACTCTCTGATATATGGGTCTTCTAATTTGAACATCTCCTCGTCGGTGCCGTGGAAGATAATGCGACCATCGCGAAGCATCATGACCTTCGTGTTAATCAAACACAACTGATCCTCTTCTTTCATGAAGACCGCTTCTCCGTTCTCGTCGATGCACGTATAGGTTGAGGTGAGAAAGCGGACGTTCTCCAATCCGTGCGTGACGAAGATGGATGAAACGTCTCTCAAATCTCGCATCTTGATGCCGAGCTCACAGATCGAGCGTGCGGTCGGCGGGTCGAGTCCAGCGGTCGGCTCGTCCAACAAGACGATATGGGGACTGCCTGCGAGTGCGCGCGCCAACCCGACGCGGATTCTCATCCCGCCAGACAGCTCCGCAGGCATCATCTCAATCGCATCCTCCAAATTAACGAAGCGCAGCAGACGACGCACTTCCTCTTCGACCGTCTCCTCTGGCACATCGTTTTCGTGACAGCGAAAGGCAATGTTGTCATAAACGGTGAGCGAGTCGAAAAGAGCGGCGTTTTGAAACTGCATCCCGATTTTATGGCGTACGCGATTAAGTCCATCTTCGCCATAACCAGTAATCTCTTCACCTTCAATGAGAATCTGTCCGCTGTCAGGTTTAATGAGACCCATCACGAGTTTGAGGACGGTTGATTTGCCGCCGCCGGAGGCGCTCAAAACGAGCAGGGTTTCCCCGCGCATGACCTTAAAGCTGACATCATCGAGTACGGGGCGGTCGCCGTAGGAGAACTTGACATGACGGAACTCGATGGCAGGGATGGCGCGCGCCGGATCATCTATCGCAGCACACTTCTGCCAAGCGAGTGAGTTACTCAATGATTTTTGCGGCAATCCTGTTGTACCTTGAGCGCTATTCTCATTACCGAAACAAACCATGTCAGACCTCTCACCTCTTGCATTCTAACATCCATTTCCACCTCCACCGTGCGCCTCTGCCATTTATTTCAGTGCTATTCTCAGTCCTCACTTCTTCTACGCCCTCATCCGATTCTTCGAACGGCGCGCAGAGCCACGCACGACCACTACCGAGCAATGCGCGTTCATCGCGACCGCCTCTGAGACGCTGCCCAGCAGGAATCGCTTAAACCCGCGCCGCCCGTGCGAGCCGACGACGATGAGGTCTGCGCCCCATTTTTGTGCCTCTTCTAAAATGATCTCTCTCGCGTTATCAGAGAGCACCGCCCCGGTCGCTTTCAACCCAGCAGAGGCGAGCGTTTGCTCGGCGCTTCTGACCGCCTCTTGCGCCTGTTCGCCATCTCTCACTTTGGAGGGTTTGAGCGCCCACGGCTCTTCAACGCTCACGACCCTGAACTCGCTCCCTTCGGGCCAGGGCCGAGAGGCTACGGCGCGGGCGGCCTCCTCGGAAGTCTCCGAGCCGTCCGTGGCAAGCAGCACACGCCTTCCGCTGTCCAGCGTGTGCGCCCGGTCGCCCCCCGAGTCACGCACGACCTGAACGGTGCAGGGGGCCGTCGCGACGACTGCTCTGGCGACGCTGCCCAGCATCCAGTGGGCCAAATCTTTTCGGATGTGCGCGCGGACGAAAATCAGGTCTGAAGACCACTTCCGCGCGAAGAACGGAATGAGATGTCGCGCGTCGCCTCGCGTTACCACCACCTCCGCCGGGATGCCGGCTTCCTTCAAGCGCTCGACGGCGAGGGCGGTTATTTGTTCGCCTCTTCTCTCCATCTCGCGCCGCACGGCACGCTTCCCGTAGCCTTCCTCGCGCCACACCTCTTCTGGAACGTCCGAGTCGGCGACGACCGAAAGCACATGCGCTGTCGTACCGTCAGGCCACGGGCGCACACCAACCGCGCCGATGAGCACCTCGGCTGAAATGGCTGAATCAACTGCAATCAGTAGCTTCATAGTTCTATCTCCTTATAACCAATAGCACGCACCTGAGCGGGCTGCGGTAAATATCACGCGGTCATGCGACACATTCCTCGACTTACACCTCAGTCAGGCGGACATTGTTGAGCCGTTTGGTCCGGCGTAAGCGCGCACGCTGCCTGACTGAACGCTTGTTTTGTTGAGGATGACTCTCCAGCCTCATTGCAATTCCGAAAAAGAAAAGCACAGCAAGCACGAAAGCGATTCCGACAAAGATTACTCCGCTTATAAAATCCATAATACCTCCTTCAACGCCCCATCTCGCCGGGAGCGTTACTCTCTATAAGAACTACTTTAGACGGAAGACGAGTCAGTCGGGTAGGGTGACATCACCTATGAATTACAAGTGTTTTCACCCTGGTTTGTCCCTTCTATATCCTCTAACCTATTAACAGTTACTCAACGCAGGAAACGAGGTAATAATGATGAGCGAAAAAAAGAAAATATTGATCGCATACGACGGATCGGCTTACTCGGACGCCGCGCTCGATGACTTGCGTCGCGCCGGTCTGCCGCGCGATGCCGAGGCCCTGATAGTTACCGTGAGCGACGGTCTTGTGCCCACCTCCTCGCCGATAGCTGAGGTCGCCGTGGCAGCGCTCATATCGCGCCGGGTGACCTCAGCTATCACAGTGGCACAGGTGCAGGCCACGCGTCTGCTCTTAGAGGCAAGAGGGTTTGCGGAGCAAGCGCGCAGACGCGTCCAGTCATACTTCCCCGACTGGGAGGTGCGCACACGTGTCCTGGAGGGCTCGCCGTCTAGGGAGTTGCTGCGGGAGGCCGAAGAGTGGCAACCGGACCTCGTCGTAGTCGGCTCGCACGGGCGCTCAGCCCTGGGGCGGTTCTTCCTCGGCAGCGTCTCGAAAAAGCTCGCCACAGAGGCAAGCTCGTCCGTGCGTGTCGTGCGTCGCATTGCCGAAAAGAGTGATGACGCACCACCGAGAATAATGATCGGTGTGGACGGATCAATCGAGGCGGAACGCGCAGTCCGTGAGGTTGGCACTCGCGTGTGGCCGGAAGGAACCGAAGTCCGGGTCATCGCAGTTGACGACGACACCTCTCCCACGAGAATCGCACAGATTCTTCCGCCGACTGCGGAGATGCTTAGAGGCTGCAACGAAGAGGAGGCGGTGGCGGCGCGTATGATGGTCGAGTGGGCGGAAAGTGAGTTGAGCGCAATCGGCCTGCGAGTCTCGGTCACAATCGAGAAGGGTGCCCCCCAAAGCATCCTGATCAAAGAAGCCCTCAAGTGGGGAGCCGACTCTATCTTCGTCGGCTCACACGGTCAGGAACACCCCGGTGAGGAATCAGGCTTGGGCAACGTTTCAACGGGGCTGGTGACGAAGGCGCATTGCTCAGTTGAGATCGTCCGCTGAACAAAGCGCGGCAGCGTAAATCAAGGAGGTATATGATGACACCAATCTTTATGTGGACCATTGCCGAGACCATCACACGAACGACGCTGGAGATGCTGACGAGATGGTGCCCGAAGTGCGGTCGCAAGCTGGTCGTGCCGGAAGAGAAACTGATGACTGAAGTTAAGTGTGAGCGCTGCGGGGCGAGTGTGCCGCCCGCCCCTGAGCCCAAAAGATGGCGCTCATAAACCTAGAGGAGTCCGCAGTAGATGATAAGCTCAATCGTGTTGCTTGTGCTCCCTTACGTGGAGCGCAAGCTCGACGCGGTTGCTCAGACTCTTTTTATCGAGGATGCGGCTGATGTGACCCTCCACCGTCCTTAGACTGAGGTTGAGCTCGGCTGCTATCTCTTTGTTTGAAAGCCCGCGCGCGACCGCCTCGGCAACCCGCCATTCAGCGTCCGTCAAATCTTCATCACGCACCAGCTCAACATCACCCGCCTCCTGCTCTCCGAACATGCGCGCAAGATCGGAGTGGGTGCGCTGCACACGGTCGAGAATGCTCTTGACGACCGCCGCGAGCTCCTCCGGCTCGAACGGCTTCGTGAGGTAGGCGTCAACGCCGGTGCGGAAACCCGCGATGCGGTCCGCCGTCTCGTCTTTGGCCGTCAGGAAGATGATGGGAACGAGGCGTGTGCGCGGGGCTGAGCGCAGGTTACGTGCGAGCGCGTAGCCGTCCATGCCTGGCATGCGTATGTCGCTGATGATGAGGTCAGGCAGCGCCTCTGCCACGCGCACCAACGCTTCCGCGCCGCGCCTCGCCGTCACCACCTCGTAGCCTTCGGCGCGAAGTGTCTCCGAGACCGCGAGCAGCAGGCTAGGGTCATCGTCAACGACCAATAACTGTTTTGCCATTTCCATTCTCCTTGTCGGGCTGCTTGCCACAACCTCCCTCACGCCACACAGGCAGGTGTAGCGTGAAGGCACTCCCACGCCCGACTTCACTTTCGACGCTTATCTTGCCCCCCATTTGCTCCATGACGTTGCGGCCCAAGTATAACCCTAATCCTACACCGGACACGTCGGCGTCCTCTAAGAACTCGTCGGCGGTCGTGGCGTTTCGCATGGCCTCGGAGTGTGTCGCCGGGCGGCCACGGTGAAATTTGTCGAAGAGGACAGGCATGTCCTCAGGGGGAATGCCGCGCCCGTTATCAATCACACTAATCAACACCTCGTCGCCTTCCGCGCGCGCCGAAAGACGAATGCGCCCGCCGTCGGGCGTGTACTTGATGGCGTTCTCGATGATGTTCGACAGCACACGGCGGAGCGCCTTCGGGTCGGCGCACACCGGTGGAATCTCCCCAACAGGCTCGACGCGAAGCTCGTGGCTCCTCTTCTCCGCCGCCCTTGCCTCCGACTTGACTACGGACGAGACGACTTCCGCGACGTCCACGCGCTCGTGCGTGATGCGGAAGACTCCACCCTCCAGGCGCGACAGGTCTAGCAGGTTTAGAACGAGGTCTATCTGCCGGTCGCATTCGACCGAAATTGTGTCCAAGTACTCGCGCCGCTTTGCGTCGTCTAACCCGTCGCGCATCAGCAGCCGCGTCAGAGCCTTGATCGTCGTCAAAGGCGTGCGCAGCTCGTGTGAGACGCTGGAGACGAAATCCGACTTCAGGCTGTCCAGTTCAGCCATGCGCGCCTCTCTCTCCTCCAGCCGCTCAGCCATCGCGTTGAAGCTCACTCCGAGGCGTGAAATCTCATCTGCGCCGGCATCGGGCGCGCGCGTAGAGAAGTTCCCCTCACCAAACTGCTGCGCGGCGAAACCGAGGAGGCGCACGGGACGCGCGATGCTCCGCGCGATAAGCAGCGCCGCCGTCAGGGAGCCGAATACGACGGCCAAACTTATGAGCGCGTAAGTGGTGAGCTGACGCCTCACGGGCGCGTAGAGGATAGAGCTCGGTACGCCGACCATCGTCACGTAGCCCGTGCGGCCTGCGTGAGCCAGTCCGTAGACGCGCTCGACACCATCAATGGTACTCGTGACGGTGACGACCGCTGTACTTTGGTTGTCGAGCGCGGATAACACCCGGGCGTCGCTCAAATCAAGGCCGAGGGTGGATTCCGGCGTCTGGCTGCGATAGATAACGCGTCTGCGCGAATCAAGCAGGGTGATGACGGGTGCGCGCTCCGGTAACGCGATACCGCGAAACAGGTCTCTTAGAGCCGCCCCGTCGATGCGCGCTATACAAGCGCCGCCGCCTTCTATTGGCGCTGCAACGGCGAGAATATAGCGGCCCTCCCCGCGCGTCCAATCTGTTTCAATTGCGGCCTCTCCATTATGGGCTTCCGCCATCAGCCTCTCGGCGAGCCCTGCCGGGAGATTTTCGGCGTCGGATGGGTACGCTGCCAGGACTCGCCCGCCAGCGTCTAGGACGCGCACGTCAATCCAGTCCGGGCGTCGGGCCGTCGCCGCGCGCAAGTCGGCTTCGAGAGCCGCCGCGTCCGTGAATCGTCCGGCGGGATAGGAGGCAATTGTGATGAGGGGTTGCCGCTGAGCGTCGAGCCAGCGGTCGAAGACGACGGCTGACAGCTCAGCCTGTTGCTCCAGAGACTCGTTGAGCTGCTCTTCCTTCGCGCCCCACACAACCCACAACACCGTGAGACCGAGCAGAACGAGCGGGACGACTGCGCCTAGTGCCAGTGCAAGTAATCGCCCTCGGATGCTCAATGTACAGCCCCCGTTCTTCCGCTCAGTCTGACCCCAATTTACCTTTAGTATAGCAAATCATCCAGAACCCTATCACAAGAGAAAACACCCGCGCCGCACAGGTGATAACACTCTCGTTTCTAATCAGAAAAGTAAATACGATGAGCGAGACAATCAGGCATAGAGCTTCGTCCACGCGAGACGAGTTGTGCAACATCATTCCGACGGGGAAAGTCACAACCCCGGGACATGACGGATGAAGAGAGATGAGATTATGAAAGTCCTGCTCTTTCAGAGTGGTGGGAAGAGCTATCGCGGGGAGTCGGCTATCGAAATAGTGCGCGGGCTGGAGCGGGCTACTGCCGATTACCCTTATAGTGGGCAGTCTATTCATCAATTCCTGCTGTGGTCGTTAGATAAAATGGGCGACAGAGTGCACCCGCGCGAACTTGCTCTGAGCGATAGGCTGGGAGATGAAGCGCTCGCTCTCAACTATCTTTGTCTATGCGACGAATACGGCGTGGGCCGGTTGTTGGTTGATCACCAGTAATTAGATATATGACAACGGCCCGCTCTCTCTCAGTCCATACCGATGCCGCCGACAACTTTTCGCGTCTTACCAGAGATGCTGCCGCCGTGCTCAGGTGTAAACACTCTAGACTTTCGGGTATTAACACGCTGTTTGCTACCAGTCTCCTCTCTTAATATTGTTTGTTGCGCTTAGACCTTCTGACCCGACAGGCACAAGGAGGGCGATTCTTGCTGCAGAATCAAAGGAGTACTTCATGACGGCAGTTCAGACTCACCCGAGCTTTTTCGACAACGTATCTTTCTATTTCGACCTGGCGGCTGCGCTGACAGAGCACCCTAAGGGGCTGCTCGACCAGATTAAGGTCTGCAATAGCGTCTATTCATTTCAATTCCCCGTGCGCACACGGCATGGCCTGGAAGTCATCGAGGGCTGGCGCGCACAGCACAGCCACCACAAGCTGCCCGTTAAGGGCGGCATACGCTATTCGGAAGATGCAAACGAGGACGAGGTGAAGGCTCTCGCGGCGCTTATGACCTACAAGTGCGCGGTCATGGACGTGCCCTTCGGCGGAGCAAAGGGCGCGGTCAGGATTAATCCGAAGAACTACTCTGTAGAGGAGCTGGAACAGATAACGCGGCGCTACACCGCAGAGCTTATCAAGAAGAACTTCATAGGGCCAGGGTTGGACGTGCCCGCGCCGGATTACGGGACGGGGCAGCGTGAGATGTCCTGGATAGCCGACACTTATGCGGCCTTTCATCCGGGCCAGATTGACGCTTTGGCCTCCGTCACAGGAAAGCCTGTCTCGCAGGGCGGCGTGCGCGGGCGTCTTGAGGCCACAGGTCGCGGCGTCTTCTATGGCCTCAGAGAGGTGTGCGCACAAGGTGAAGACATGAGGCAGCTCGGCCTTGATAAGGGGCTCGAAGGCAAGCGCGTAGTCGTGCAAGGCTTGGGCAACGTGGGCTACCACGCCGCGCAATTCTGCTGGAATGGAGGGGCGCTGATTGTGGGCTTGGCCGAATACGAGGGCGCAATCTACGACCCGAAGGGGATGGACGTGGAGGCGGTTATGAAGCATCGCAGGGAGACAGGCTCTCTCCTGAATTTCCCGGGCACCAGAAACCTGGCCAGTCGTGAAGAGGCTCTTGAGCTTGAGTGTGACATACTAATCCCGGCGGCGCTGGAAAACCAGATCACGAAAGAGAACGCCCCGCGCGTGCGCGCCCGCATAGTGGCCGAGGCCGCTAACGGCCCCGTCACTGCCGAAGCCGAGGCGATACTGCTTCGCAACAACGTGATGGTTATCCCAGACATTTACCTGAACGCCGGCGGCGTCACCGTCTCATACTTTGAATGGCTGAAGAACCTCTCGCACGTCCGCTTCGGGCGCATGGGCAAACGCTTCGAGCAGACCAGCTACGACAACCTCTTGCGCGTCGTCGAAGAGAGTTCGGGCAGGCGTCTTTCAGACAGCGAGAGGATGATGATCGCGCGCGGGGCGGACGAGATTGACCTGGTCAACTCCGGACTCGAAGAGTCCATGGCCGTGGCGTACGACCAGATACGCGAAATCTGGAAAAAGGACTCAAGGGTTCCGGGCTTAAGGACGGCGGCCTTCATCAGCTCGATTAATAAGATAGCCACCTGCTATGCCGAGCTGGGTATCTTCCCCTAAAGGAGGGTCGAGCGCATTGGATGATTCTCTTTCCCGGAAGATGAATCGATGTTGGTGATTGTAAGCAGAAGATTACTTAGAGCGAGTTAGATGGTCATGGAATTTGTGGATTACGAACCGGAAATAATATCAACGAGCGAGGGCCCACGCGTCGAAGATGATGCTGGGGAAGGGTTCAGGCTGGAAGATGAGATCGCGCGTCTTGAGCGTGAGGCGGCCCGCGAGCGTGAGCGGCATCTTCGCACTGTTGCCGAATTCGACAATTACAGGCGAAGGACGAGGCGTGAGATTTCCGAGGCAGGCCAGGAGGGGAGGCGCGAGCTGCTCCTCTCCCTGCTGGAGGTGATGGACGACTTTGACCGCGCCGAAGAGCATCTGGATGAAGCAAGCGACGCGGTCGCGGAGGGACTGCGCCTGATCCGCCAGAGGTTAAGTAACTTGCTAGAGTCCCACGGTGTTACGCCCTTCAGGAGCGTCGGAGAGAAGTTTGACCCGGAGGTGCACGAGGGCATGAGCCTGGTGGATTGTGATGGTCGTGAGCCGGGCACGGTACACCAGGAATATCTTCGCGGCTACTTATGTAACGGTCGGCTCCTCCGGCCTGCGCGCGTTACTGTAGTCAGGTGAAGCATGAAAGTAATAGGGTGACGATTGATAACCTGTCGTCTCTAATTGTGGCGGCCAAGGTGTCCGTGATTGCATAGTTTGAGTCTGGCGCGCGGCCTGTTTAATAACGCCGGTGCCCAGCCCGAGCTGCGCATAACTGACCCTGCCGCCTTCGTTCTCCCACCTTTCGACGGCCCTGTATTCGTCAACCATCTCAACCGTATTAATTTTCATCTCTAAATACTCCTTTCTCAAACTTCCGCGCCGAAATTGTACGCTCCCGTATTCCCTGAGTTCCGGGAATTGTTTCACGCCCTTTGGCCTGCATCAGCGAAGGACGGACGGCTGCAAGGAAGAACCGCACTCCCTGACTGAGCCTTTAGCGATGAAACACTCAACTGGTAACTCGGCAGAGGAACCGCCGCCTTACGAAGTCATGGGTTCTTTTTCGGGCATCAAGCTTCCAAGCATCCACGCGGCCCTTTCGTGCGCCGACAGGTGCCGTATGAGAACGTCCTCCGTCGCGGCATCTCGCGTTGAGCGCGCGACCGACAAGACCCACCTGATGGTTCTTGCCACCATCTCATGATCATTCATAAGCTGACTGATCATCTCGGCTGAGCTTGGCAAGCCTTCCGCCTCACTGAGGCATGTGAGTTTGGCGAGCTCTTTGTAAGAGCCGGGAGCAGGCGAGCCCAGGGCGCGGATACGCTCCGCTATCTCGTCACTCGCTTCGAACAGCTCGCGATACTGCTCTTCGAACAACAGGTGTAACTGATAAAACATCGGCCCCGTCACGTTCCAGTGAAAGCCGTGCGTCTTCAGATACAGAGTGTGGGTGTCCGCCAGCAGGTGCGCGAGGCCCTCCGCCGTCTCTCTCTTTCCCTGGTCTTCTGTCCCGACATGGCTTCCCGCCAGTACTTGCTTGTCTGTGCTCACTACTGTTTGCATTGCTACGTCTCCTAAACTCCAATTACTTAATCAACTGTCCAACCTAAGATAGAACCCGCCGATCACAACAGCGTAATTACACTTGGATAGAATGGGTGTTTACACTTCCGCCCCGCTTATGCGGCCTGGATTTGCGGTCGGGATAAAAGGCGCGGCAGGTAATCAGCCTCATCTCTCATTTCATGCAAAAAACGGGCGACCGTAGATTCCAGTTGGGCGAGCTCAAAGGGCTTCATTATGTATTCGTCAAAGCCCACATCGCGGACATCGGCCCGGGCCTCCTCGGAGTCGTGCCCCGTGATGGCGATGATCGGGACGCCGCGAAACTCTTCCTGCTCTTTCAAGAGACAAGCTGCTTCAACGCCGTCCAGAACCGGTAGCCTCAGGTCCATCAGAATCAGGTCGGGGCGCTCGCGCGTCGCAAGCCCCACAGCGTCCCAACCGTTTGCGGCCTCGACGACGCAGTAGCCCTTAAACTCCAGCGCGACCTTCAGCATGAAGCGCACGTCACTGTTATCCTCAACCACCATGATTGTTCTCTCACCCTTCTTCTTCACAATCTTTTCCTTTCCGAATACCGAGAGGCGTTAGCGATTGAAGGATTGTTCCCCCTTCTTAAAAGCGGTCAGTTTCCTGTCCTTCTCCAACTAACCTGTAGAGGTAAACCGATGCAAGTTTCATGACCGCAATTATGGTCCAGGCTACTGCGACCGCTATCCATCCCGCGCTGTAAATTTGTTCCTCGTAACTCATATCAAAGGCACTCATCAGCCTGCTCTCTACTTTATTGAAGAGTTGATGCCGTCAATAGAGTATTAACACCTGTAGCTCTCGGGTGTTTACACCCTCCGAACACCCTCTCGCTTGATGGCCGCTCATGCTTTCCGACTTATGAAAAATTCGCAGGTGTTAACACTCGCGCGCATTAGGTGTTAATACGCTGTCCGGCGCTCTGGATAGAGACTAGTCTTAAGACACCTACGGATCGCACAGGTCGCAGCAGTGCAGTGGGGCTCTTTCGATGGGTTGCTAAGGCGTGTGAAGGGTGACACGTTCCTCGGGCCGACCGGGGATGTTGCAATACGCCGCAGGACTCTTAAGCGCCCGGCGACTGGGGCGGTCCGTAGGCAATGTTTTTTTTGGACCGGGGTCAAGGGCAGCCATAGGGCATGTCCTAAATGTGCTCCTGTTATGAGTAAGAAGATGAAATTGTTAATCGGGTATGACGGCTCAGACTGCGCTGACGCTTCGCTTGCGGAGCTTGCTCGCGCCGGGCTCACCAAAAATGTTGAGGCCCTGATTTTAGTCGACGAAGTGTGGCTGCCGTCATCACCCTCAGAAATCTCCCGCGCCGTAAGCGCTCGCAGGATGCTGGCTGCGGAGTCCTCCTCCTTCGTCCCCGCGCTGCGCGCCGTGGAAGAAGGGCGTGCGCTCTCGCGCCAGGCTTTGCGCCGGGCTCGCTCGCTCTTCCCCGACTGGGACGTGAGGGTTGACGTTTCCCCTGGCGTTGGCTCGCCCGCCTCGGAGGTGATACGGAAGGCCGCCTCGTGGGAGGCTGATCTCATCGTGGTCGGCTCGGATTCGGGCCACAGGCCACAGGCCGGATTTGGCGGCGGGGAGGCTTTAATGAAGGTTATCGCGGATGCGCCCTGTTCCGTCCGTTTGGCCCGCACAAAATCGCGAGCGGCCACGGGCTCTGTGCGCCTGTTGGTTGCCGCCAACAGGTCGCCACAGGTAATGAGCGCCGCGAGAGCGATCGCCGCGCGTAAGTGGCCCGAAGGGAGCGAGTGCCGCTTCGTAGAGACGAGCGAGCGCATAGGTGGGGCCGCAGAGTCACCGGACATCCCGTATGAGGTGACGACGCCAACTGAGATGAGCGATGGCGAATATTACAGCGCCCTTGCCGTGGCCACTCTACGCTCGGCGGGCCTAAGGGTTTCGGTCGTAGAGGGCAAGGGCTCTCTGCACAAAGCCATCATAGAAGAAGCTTACGATTGGGAGGCGGATTGTGTCTTCGTCGGCACTGACGAGTACGAAAGTCTAATAGAGACAGGGGAGCAGGTCCGGCTGGCCGCGACGCTGCGCTCAAGCTCACCCTGCTCGGTGGAGCTGTCGCGCGCGGTCAAGCGGGAGACTGAGCATCGATACATGCCTCTGATACGAGACACACTCGGCTCGTCAAGAATCAGGGCTGGTTGATAGACGCTCCGACCGAACTACCAAAATCAAATTGGACTGAGAAGAGCGCTAACTGCTTTTCAGGCCCTTATTAATTGAGCGGAGCGCTTGTTCGAAACAGGAGATTAGAGATGAAAGTTATTGAGAAAACTATGGTAGATGAAGCGACGATTTACATCACGGAAATTGACCGCCAAAGGCTTGAGAAACTCATAGAGAGGGCGGCAGAGTATGAGGGCGTCTCAGCTAATCAGGAGTACCTGCGCAGACTGGAGCAGGAGCTTGAGCATGCAGTAACAGTCCCTTCAAAAGAAGTGCCTGACGACATCATCACCATGCGCTCGCGCGTGCGCTTAAGCGATCTCAATACGGGCGATGAAGTCGTCTACACCCTGGTCTTCCCATCGGAGGCGAATTTCGACGAAGGCAAGATTTCCGTCCTGGCCCCAATAGGCACGGCGATGCTCGGCTACCGTGCGGGCAGCATTATCGAGTGGGTAGTCCCTTCGGGCCTCAGGAGATTAAAGGTCAAGGAGGTTCTCTACCAGCCCGAGGCCGCAGGTGATTATAACCTGTAGGCCCGAGGCATAGGGTTTCGAGCCTATATTCGCGGCGCGCTCGCGGAGGCTTGTTCGGACGGAGGGTGACAGGATGAGACGGGAGGTTGAGCGCCACGACTGGCCGGAATATTTCAAAGAGTTCAATGAGCGAAACCGTTGGCGGTTGTCGCAGCTTCAGCTCAGAGAGGGTGAAGGGTCTCCCCGGATTGAGAGTGACCTTTCGCTGGCTGGCATCACCGTCAGGATGAGGGGAGAAGGAGCGCCCGAAGTGGAGATTTCACTCGCGAGCGGAAGTTCCGGCACGTTCCAGCTTACCCGCACCATTCCGTTTGTGCGAAGAGTAATTCACCGTCCGAGCGTCGGCGGGCGAGGCGAGCGCCTTGAGATTTATAACACCCTCGGCGTAACTGCCATCCTGATCTTTCCTTCCTTCGCCAGGGGCCGCGTTGAGGACCCTGACTGAGCGCGCGACTGTCTTCAGGTCAGACGCCTGAGAAGTTGCGTGTCGCTAAGAATCTTCGCCGTCCCTTCGGCCACGGACAGGAGTGGCCTTTCGGTGACTCTGACTGGGACCCCCGTTGCAGCTGCCAGCAACTCGTCCAGCTTCCTGATTAAAGCTCCGCCGCCCGTTAACATGATTCCGTGATCGATGATGTCTGCGGAGAGCTCCGGCGGCGTGTGCTCCAGCGCAGAAAGCACCGTCTCTGTGATAATGCGCAAAGGCGGTAAGAGCGCATCGCGCACCTCCGCGTCATTCAAGACGACTGTTTTCGGCAGACCTTCAATAATGTCCTTGCCTCGCACCTCCATACATAACGGGCTGTCGAGCGGTCTGGCCGAGCCCAGGCCCGCTTTAATCTTCTGCGCCATTCGCTTCCCCGTAACGAGGCTGTACTTCTGTTTGACGAAATCCATGATGGCCTCGTCCATCTCATCGCCCGCGACTCGTACCGCGCACTCGTAGGCAACTCCACAAAGCGAGATGACGGCGATGTCTGTCGTGCCGCTCCCGATATCGACAATCATCTGGCCGCGCGGGCTTTCTATCGGAAGCCCTGCTCCAAGGGCTGCGGCAATTGGCTCCTTCACCAGGTGCACGGAGCGCGCCTTCGCGCGGTAGGCTGCGTCTTCCACCGCACGTCTTTCTATCTCGCTCGTGTCGCCGGGAACTCCTATCAACACGCGGGGGCTCATCCAGCGCTTGCCCCTCTGCGCCTTTACCATGAAATGCTCTAGCATTAGTTGTGTGACCTCAAGCAGAGCTATCACGCCGTCCTTAAGTGGCTCTACGGCGACGATACTTCCGGGCGTGCGCCCGAGCATACGCTCGGCGTCCGAGCCAACGGCCTCAACCTTCTGAGTGACTCTGTTGATGGAAACGACCGAGGGCTCGTTGACGACAATGCCTCGCCCGCGCACGTAGACCAGAGTGTTTGCCGTGCCGAGGTCAACGCCTATGTCCGTGGTGAAAGGGTTTAAGAGACGACTGTATTTCATCCTCGGTTCAATTCTGCCTGTGAGGTGAGGTCGGGATGACCGGGCAGGTACTCTCGCTTAAAGTGACGCAGATGCTTATCTAGAGATTGAGGGCAAAGTCGGCGGCTGCCTTCAGGGCCATCATACTTTATCTATCTCTTAATCCTTCATTCGAACAAGGTCTTCTCATGCGCGGTTGGCACGGGCCTCTGAGCTGGAATCTTTAACGAATAAATGCTGACCGTCGGCGCACGTGGCGGGCCTTTCCACTGGCGGGCGGTTTCTCCCACAGCGAGTACTCCCTCGCCTCAAATACTCGCCGGAGCCGCCTTCTCGCGGAAAGACCCAGCGCTCAGACGGTCAGCACGTGACCACCTTAAGCTTGAGAGGGCACGCTGGGGTAGCGTGATAACACTTAACCTGAGCGAGTGTTATCACGCTAAGCATGTAAGGCACAGTAGAGTCTGCGGCCTTTCAACGCGCGCTGGCAGTAGCAGGCTGATTCGGTTAAGGGAATACGTAATTAAAGAATAACAACTGCCGGGAAAGGGTAAGAAGCGCGCCTCCAAAGCATGTTTCTTGATGATCTCTTATGCGCTCTGCTTTTTTCATTTTCTCAACAGCTTAAACGCTTGATTCCAATGGCCGCCTGTAAACGCTGTGATGATCCAAACCATGGCCGCCGCTTCGAGGTAGTGCGAGAGCCCTATGCCGCCGACATCGATTGCGTTCCAACCGAAGGCTTGGCAAATGCGCGAGACCTGTTCTTTTGCATTTGCATCCTCGCCGCAAAGAAACATGTCGGGCGGGCCGCCCGCGAACTCAGGCTTGTAAAAGTGCGCGTGCCCGACGGTATTGAACGCCTTGACGACAAACGCTCCGGGCAGCGCCTTTTGATTGAGCTCGCCGCCCGATGTGCCAAGGCCGCCGATGAGCTTGGGCGGAGGGCCACCGGACATATCCAGGGGGTTCGTCGCGTCGATAACGACCTTCCCGTTGAAGTTGTCAACTCCGGCCATCTGGACCGCTTCCACGGACTTGGCCCCGTTGACTGCGAGAACCACGAGTTCTCCGAACTTCGCCGTCTCGGAAAAGGTTCCGCTGGAAGCGCCGTTGCCGCTCTCCTGCACCCAGGGAGCCAGCTTCTCCGGCTCACGCGAGCCCAACATGACCTCGTGGCCTTCGTTGAGGAAGCCGCGCGCTAGAGATTTGGCGACATCGCTCGATCCCAGAATGCCTACTCTCATATTTTTCCTTTCACCCGTTTCTGCTACTTCTAATTCTGCGCTTAACGATTGATCAGTTCTTGCTGAGCATCAGCGTATCTCGCGGCCTGTGCCAGCTAGAATCCTGCCCGCTATAGTCCCTCAAGGAACTGTATGAACACCCGTCCGGGTCAGCGGTGACAATGCTCCGAATTCCAATGGCAAGACGAGTAAGCCCGATGTGGGTCAAAGAGGGATACGACTCGCCTGTCGGCGAGGGCTCGACCCACTGCACCAAGTCGATGAGCACCTTACTTGTGACGACAGGCGGCACCAATTGCACTATCTTGAGCTGGACGCTTAGCAGATTGAAGGCGCGTGCGATGCCCTCTAAGTCAACCCCGCCGGGGTGCTAGAGCGCCCGCTCGTTGGCGCGGTCAGTCTGACGATGACGGAGACGAGCTCCGTCGGCTCAACCGGCTTGGCGACGTGCGCGTCGAAGCCCGCGGCGAGCGCCCGCCGCCTGTCCTCTTCGGTCGCGTACGCCGTCAGGGCTACTGCCGGGATGAGGCCCGCGGACGTGGACCTGAGCCGGCCCACGAGCGAGTAGCCGTCTTCCATGGGCATGCCTATGTCTGAGACCAGTACCTCCGCCCCCTCGCGCTCGAATGACTCCAACGCCTCGGTCGCGGACGCCGCCGTAGACACCTTCGCGCCCGCCCTGGCTAGCACTAGCGCCAGCAGTTCGCGCGCGTCGGGCTGATCATCGACGACGAGTACCCGTAGGCCGTCGAGCGGCGGCGTTTCGCTTTCGGGCAAGCGGCGTGAGGGCTGTTGAGGCATGCCACCGGGCGCGTCCTGCGGTGCCTTCACCGCCGCGATGGGCAGGCTAATCTTGAAGGTCGCGCCCCGCCCCTCGCCCGGACTCTCGGCTGCGATGCTCCCCCCGTGCTGATCAACCAAGTGGCGGACGATGGCGAGGCCAAGCCCTAGCCCGCCGTGCTCGCGGGTCGTCGAGCCGTCCTGCTGCCGGAAACGCTCAAAGACGTGGGGTAGGAACTCGGGCGCGATGCCCAGCCCTGTGTCACTCACCCGGACGAGAACGTCCGACCCGTCGCGCTCGACACGGACCCCGACCGAGCCGCCCTTCGGAGTGAACTTAATGGCATTCGAGAGCAGGTTCCAGACCACCTGCTGTAGCCGGTCGGGGTCGCCCATCACTAGGTCGGCCTGGTCGTCATACTCTACGCCGAGGCGTATAGACTTTGCATCCGCCGCCTGCCGCACAGAGTCGAGCGCCGCCTCGACGACGGGGGCGAGGCTGATCTGACGGGTGTTGAGTTGGAGCTTGCCGCTGATTATGCGCGACACGTCGAGCAGGTCGCGTATGAGCTGGTACTGCGCCTCGGCGTTGCGCGCGATCACGTCCAGCCCGTGCCGGGACGTTTCGGCGTCGATGCTCTGGTCGTGCAGCATCCGCACCCAGCCGAGGATGGCTGTGAGCGGCGTGCGCAGCTCGTGCGAGAGCGTGGCGAGGAAGACATCTTTGGCGCGATTGACGGCCTCGGCCTCGGCGCGCGCGGCCACGGCCTCTTCGAGCAGGCGCTCCCGTTCCTCCTGCGTGAGCCGTTCGGTCGCGAGGTGCGCGCGCACCTCATATTGTCGCTGCCGCGCGCGCAGCGCCGAGCGCACCGCGCTCAGGATGGTGATGACGCGAGTTGGCCGCTCGACGAGCGTCACGTTGGCCGAGTCGCCTAGAGACCTGACCGCGCCCGCGTCGCCGGACGCGCGCTCGCCCCCCGCTGTCAGGACAACCAGCGGGAAGTCGGACCACGCCGGCTGTTCGCTGAGGGCGTCGAGCAGGCGGCGGCTGTTTTGGGCCGTGAGCGCCTCCTCGGCGATCAGCGCGGCACCCGCTCCTTCTATGCACTTGTCGCACAACTCCTCCATACGAGCGCAGACCTCTACGGGGATGCCCGCCCCTGTCAGGTAGCGGCCCGTCAGGTCTGCGTCACGCCCCGTAGGCGTGAGGAGCAGCACTCGCCCGTCCCGCCTTTCGTGCCCGTCGTCAGTCATCGTCACCGCCCAGCAGCGCGCCCTTCTTCACGGCGTTCTCGGCGAGGATGGGGACGCCCGTCAGCACGCCGCGGAACGCCGTCAAAGGCTCGCCAACTTCGACGCCGCGCGATGCCGACAGGCGCATCTCGCGGATGGTGTCCTCGTGTCGGCCCGTCCGCTTCTTGACGACCGAGATGGCGCGGCGGATCGCGCCTGCGGCCTCGAAGTACCGCAGCAGCACGACCGTGTCGGCGAGGTAGCTCACGTCCACGGGCGACGACATAGAGCCCAGGAAGCCGTGCTGCGCCATCACCAGTATCGTCACGACGCCCTGCTGGTTGAGGAAGGTCAGCAGCTCGTGCATCTGCGCCGTCAGGAAGCGCTCGTCCGGCATGGCCTGCAGGTAGCCGTTGAGGCTGTCGATGACCACGAGCCGCGCGCCGCCGTCTTCGACCGCCGCGCAGACGGCGTGCGCGAACTCGCCCGGCGAGAGCTCAGCCGGGTCCACCTGCTGCACCGTTAGGTGTCCGGCCTCGACCGCCGCGCGCAAATCAGTCCCCAGACCGGCGGCGCGGTTGAGGTAGGTGTTGACGCCCTCGTCGAAGATAAAGGCTGCGGCCCGCTCGCCCCGCACCGCCGCAGCCGCGGCGAAGTGGGATGCCAGCGAAGACTTGCCCGAGCCTGCCGGGCCGAGAACGAGTGTGGCCGTGCCGCGGTCGAGTCCGCCGCCGAGCAGCGCGTCCAGTTCAGCCACGCCGCTCTCGACCGCCCCGGGCTTGAACTCGCCGCCGCGCCCGGCCGCGACGAGGCGCGGGAAGACTTCGACGCCGCCCGTGCGTATGGTGAAGTCGTGGAAGCCGCCGAGGAAGCGGCTGCCCCGCAGCTTCGAGACGCGCAGCCGCCGCCGCTCCGCGCCGTAGTCCAGCTCCAACTGTTCGAGCATCAGCACGCCGTGGGCGATGGACTGCACTTGAAGGTCTGCGTCCGCCGAGGTGCGGTCGTCGAGGAGCAGCACGGTAGACTTGCGCCCGGAGAAGAACTGCTTGAGCGCGAGTATCTGCCGCCGGTAGCGGAGCGGGTCGCGCGCGAGAAGGCGCATCTCCGAGAGCGAGTCGAAGACGACGCGGCGCGGCTGTATGCGCTCGACCTCTTCGATGACGGCGCGCGTCGTCTCGCCCAACTCCACCTCCGAAGGGTGGAAGATGGTGTACTGCGACTCGGTCTTGAGGCTCTCCTCCGGCGGCACCAGCTCGTGGAGGCTGACCCCTTCCAGGGACCAGCCGTGTGAGCGCGCGACGGCGATCAACTCCTCCTTCGTCTCGGAGAGCGTCACGTAGAGGACGGGCTCGCCGCGGCGCGCGCCTTCGAGCAGGAATTGGAGCGCGAGCGTCGTCTTGCCCGTGCCCGGATCGCCCTCGACGAGGTAGAGCCGGTTGGCGGGGAATCCGCCGTTTAGGATGTTGTCAAGTCCGGCGTTGCCGGTCGCCAGCCGCGTCTCAGCGCCGTCGGCTACAGTACCCTGGTAGGTGTTTGACTGACTCACGAGTGTTCCCACCCGAACAATCCGGCCCCTGTTCTAGCCGTGTATGGGTGTCGAAGCAGGACTCCCTACCCGCGGGGCCATAAATTCGCAGAGCTGTCTCCCCATCATTACACGAAAGGCGAATTTGAACTAGGTTCTGTTGACATTTCAACGCAGCCAAACCAGGGCACTGACAAAACAAAGGGAAGCCCAAGTAGTTCTTTGACAGCCTCTTCTTCGCGACTGGCCAGAAAAGAAGCCGATGCCGAGAGGCCAGATAGCAAGTATTACAAAGATAAAGGGGCCATGTCCGCCGCCAGTAGACAAGGGTTAAGCTATTTTAATTAACTTTCTCAGCCTTCACTTTACCTTACTGCTGTGCTAGATTAGCGCCCTCATCGCTGTACCGTTGTTTCACATCTCCTTAATCAAACAACCTTTTCTCTGTGCCTTACACAGAAGGAGTAATTGCTCATGAAGCAGCCGGTTCTTATTGCGCGCGTCGCTTTAATTCTCTTATTACTCACGCTTCCCGTCAGCACACGTGCTCAGGACGCATTCGACAGTGTGCGTCGTCAAGACCCTTTTAACAGATTGTCTGTCATTCCAAGAGGTCTGGGTATCAATATTTATTCGGGAGGCGATAATGGAATCAATACCCCTGATACCGCGTCTCAGATTGATTCCGTAGGGGCGAATTCGGATTTCGGCTGGATTAGGGTTGATTTCCACTGGAAGGGTGTTCCCCGCACACTTGATGCTCAAGGCCATCCCGTCTATTCCTTCGATTATTATGACGAGTTGATGAATAAGCTAAAGGCCAACCGCCTTCGCCCCATCTTTATTCTGGACGACATGGATCCCGCTTACGACCACGACCAAAACGATAAGCCCAACTGTTATCAGGATAACGGGAGATTGAACTGTTCGGAGCAGATAGAATTTGCGCGCTTTGCCAGCCAGGCGGTCAACCATTTAAAGGGTCAGGGTATTATCTGGGAGATATATAACGAGCCGGATCTCGTTGACTTATGGAAGATTCATTTCGGGCAACCTAAGGCGACGGCTGGCGCTATGGATTATGTTCGGCTCGCGCTGAGGGTTGGCAAGACGTTGCGCGAGGTCGCACCCGATGAAATCTACGTCGGACCGGCGATTTCCAATATAGAAGGTGAAGGTCTAGCTTTTCTGGAGCTCTGCCTTCAGAACCGCTTGTTGGACTACTGGACGGCAATCTCGGTTCATCCCTATCGCAAAGATGAGAATCCCGAGACGGTGTTTGATGACTTCAAGCTGTTGCGCCGTCTGATAGCAAAATACGACCGTAATAAGAGCACCTCAATCATCAACAGCGAGTGGGGCTATTCATCCTACTGGCCCGAAACAAATATGAATGAAATCAAGCAGGCCAAATATCTGGCCCGCACATGGCTCTGTAACCTTGCCAGCGACATAAAAATCTCCATCTGGTACAAGTGGCTAGGTTTTGACCAGCCAATGATTACTCAGCACTTCAGAAGGCCCTATTTTCAAGAGGACGCTATTGACGAAGAGAAAAAAAGAGACAGCGGTTACGGGATTCGCTATATCTATGACACGCCTAAATCCGCGTGGTATGCCGCCACCACATTGACCAATGTGCTTGGAGGGTATCATGCAGACCTCACAGCTAAGCCGCTTCTGGAAGAGTTGTCGGAAAATCCCGGCCCGCGCAGGCGTCAGACAAATTTCGCGGTTCTTTTTATCAAGGGCAGCGACTATAAAGTGGCCGCCTGGACGACATCAACAAAACCGCGTCAGGTTCTTATTCGCCTGGAACCGGGGAAATATAGTGTGACCGGGATGTTAGGCGCAACTGGAGGTCAGCTCAGGGCAGATAAAAACGGTTTGAGGATTACATTAAATGATTCACCGATATATCTGGCTCCTGTAAAATAGTAAGATAGTGTTGCAAAGATTATTTTGAGACGAAATGAAGCTCAAGAGCATCTCTGCTATGCAGCCGTCCCAAATAGGCTCTCGACAAACTTCGCCGATATAGCACGCTTGTCCGGCTGTACTCGAAACTATTCACTGAAATTCATCAATTATTCCTGCCCTTCAACATTATAATAAAAGAATACAAAAGTCGTAAAACATGTACCAACACAATGCAATAATTCTGTTAGCTCCTGAGAGCTAAATAAGCTTCTTTCGTCGGAATTTCAATATTTCCTAAGAAAAACAGGGCCTTGAGCTTTGTTTTATGCAAACAAAGGCTTTGGCGCACAGGTTGCAACCTGTCGGGGCCAGAGTCTAATCCCTGCCATAGATTTCATATCAGTTGTCTGACAAGAGGCAGGATGAGGCTCCCGTGCGGAAAATCCAGTAACAATACCTGAGATAGCGCGAGAAGATGTATTTACATTCCCACACAAGAGCGCGGGAGCCGTTTCCCATGAGCCCTGACGGTGATTCCACAGTTCTCGTCGTAGACGACACGCCTGATCGTCTTGAATTGATGAGCCACGTCCTCAAGAGAGCGGGCTACAAGGTCCTGGCGGCCCATGACGGCGGCGAGGCCTACAACCTGGCCCGCCGGGAGCATCCTTTGCTGGTCATAAGCGACGTCATGATGCCCCGCGTGGACGGTATAGAGCTGTGCAGAAGATTACGTTCCGATTCGGAACTCTTCACCACGCCCATACTGCTTGTGAGCGCCATGCGCCGAGACGACGAGAGCGCCGTGGAGGGTCTGAAGGCTGGTGCCGACGACTACCTGGAAGCGCCATATGAGCCCGTGAGATTTGTTGCTAAGGTGGCGAGGCTAGCCGAGCGCGCGCGCCTGGAAGAGGCCATGCGCGAATCAGAAGAGCGTTATGCCCTGGCGGCGCGCGGCGCTAACGACGGGCTTTGGGATTGGAACTTAAAGACTAACGAAACATATTTCTCCGAGCGATGGAAGTCCATGCTCGGCTACGAAGATGCTGAGATTAGGAACGATCCAGAAGAGTGGCTCAACCGAGCGCACCCGGAAGATGTTGAGGCTCTTAGGGCCGAGTTATCCGCTCACATAGATGGAACAGTTCCGCACTTCGAGATGGAGCACAGAATGCTCCACAGGGACGGCAGCTACCGTTGGATACTGGCCAGGGGGATGGCGGTCAGAGATTCGGATGGCAAAGCTACGCGCATTGCAGGCTCACTGACAGACATCACGGAGCGAAAGAAGGTGGAGGAGCAGCTCCTTCACGACGCGCTGCACGACGTGCTCACGGGGCTCCCGAACCGCGCCCTCTTTATGGATAGACTTCAGCAGGCCCTGGAACGTGCGAAGCGTCATCCCGAGTACACCTTCGCGGTCTTCTTCCTGGACCTGGACCGCTTCAAATTTATCAATGACAGCCTGGGGCACATGATAGGTGATCAGTTGTTGGTGAGAGTCGGCGAACGGCTCAAAGCCTGTACCCGCTCCGGCGATACTGTGGCGAGGCTGGGCGGCGATGAGTTTACTATCCTCCTGGACGACATTAAGGAGGCTACCGATGCCGTCCAAATGGCCGAGCGAATTAACGCCGAACTGAAAGAGCCATTCAGCCTGGGAGGCCACGACGTCTTCACTTCATCCAGCGTCGGCGTTGCGCTCAGCTCACTCTGCTGCCTTAAGCCCGATGATATTCTGAGGGACGCCAACACTGCGATGCATAGTGCGAAGTCACAGGGTAAGGCCCGCCATCAAGTGTTCGACGGCACTATGCATTCGCACGCGGTGGAAATCCTGAAACTGGAGACTGACCTACAGAGGACGAGCGTCTGCGAGGAATATCGCGTTCACTACCAGCCTATCGTTTCTCTGGATACAGAAAGGATCACAGGCTTTGAGGCGCTCGTCAGGTGGCAGCACCCGGAGCGCGGCCTGATCTTCCCGGAGCAGTTTATCTCGGTGGCGGAAGAGACAGGATTAATAGTTTCTCTGGACAGGTGGGTGCTTCGCGAGGCGTGCCGGCAAACGGCCCTGTGGCAGAAACAGTTCCACGGCCTGAGCATCAGCGTCAACCTCTCACCCAAACAGTTTCTGCACGCAGACCTGTTCAACGTAGTCAAAGGCGTGTTGGAGGAGACGGGGCTCGCGTCCGCCTGCCTGAAACTCGAGATAACAGAGAACGTACTGATGAGCAACGCGGAGGCGGTCAGGCAAACGCTTTCACAAATAAAGGCGCTCGGAGTAGAGCTTAACCTTGATGACTTCGGCACGGGCTACTCCTCTTTGAGCTACCTGCACCGCTTCCCTATAGATGTACTGAAGATTGACCGCAGCTTCGTCTCAAGGATAGGGGCCGAGGGCGAAAACTCGGAGATAGCGCGAGCTATAGTCACGCTCGCGCACGGAATGGGACTGTCGGTAATAGCCGAAGGTATAGAAACGCATGAGCAACTCGCGGAACTTCGGTCTTTATCATGTGAGTATGGGCAGGGTAACCTTTTTTCGATGCCTGTGGACGCCTGTGAGGCGGAGAAGCTCATCGTCAGACAATCCTGAAAGCCTCATTCAGGAAACAGTTTAGCTGGCGATAATCTACGGCCTAATTCGGCTCTGTGCATTTAGATTCCTGTCAGCCGGTTTCAACGGTGTCGCCGTTAATCAAGGCCGAAAGGTATGTTTGATTGCTCCGGGCTTCTTCTCTCACACGTGCCCGGCTGTACGACCCCGGCTCTGGTCGAAGGAGTTGTTAGATGGCTGTAGATGATGAGAGAGACTATGATGAAGCCAGAGGATTACAGAAAGGCACATGCCCTCATCTGGAGCTTGTATCATCCCGTCTCTGCTCCCTAATCGCTGAGTATATGGGCTTCAGAGTTTTCCGCAGTCGTCCCCAAGTGGCTTCATCCGGCTCTTCGCTCCCCTTTGGCCAGGATAGGAAAATGTCCTTGTCGGTCAGGAGTATCTGCCGCGATTTACCATCCTGATAGAGGCTTAGAAAGCCTATGTACCCATCGCCGCGCCCGTCGAAGAAACCTCTGTTCGAAGGCTCATACTGCCGCCAACAGGCCATCGCTTCAAACGCACGATCATAATCCTGAGTCGGAATAGGTTGCTTGCCCAAAGAGTTGTTACGATGCGGATGGAAGCCCCACCAGTATGCTTGCTCCTTCGTCCTGATGAGCCAGGTAGCCATCATGTCGGCGTGGCCGTCAGGCAATTCAATTAGTATAGAGGAGACTATAGGGTCGCCTTGCCACTCTGCAAAATACTTGTTAACTGGCGGCGGCGGCCTTTGTGCCGCCATCTCGCAGTAGGGATGTCCCGGGCAGACGCCGCTACTCCTGAGCAGCGGCATATAAGTCAAATCCCAACCGAGCCCCTCAGTGACCAGACCTGCCCTCTCCCATTCCTCACATCCACCGGCCCTTAGATCAGAGGTTGGCCGCGACGTGTCGGAGGAGTTGGTCAAGCGGCTCAATCCCGGCCAGACGGCGCGCGAATGTAGGTTGAGCCACAAGCTGGCGACAATGACGCCGAAAGTAAAGGTGAGCAGCGCGGCTATCAGCTTGTGCGTAAAACGCGGCATGTCTATTTTTTACTCCTTTCCTGTGGCGGAGTCAAAACCGAGCCCTTTCTGACGCCGAAGAGGCGCTTGCGCCAGGACTTCCGCGCCGGCTGACTTTGAGCGCGCAGACTGCGGCTCTCAATCAACGCTCCGACGTGCTTGCAAAGTATCTCTAGCGCTCGCAGCGGGTCTGCGAACTCCCTGCGAGTGTAAGTGTCACCGTAAAGCGCCAGCACGCAGCTACGCCCTGCGACCACTGGAAGCGCCACGTAATCCATCTCCGGGCGGGGTCCGAACTCCGGCGGGATAAAATCACGCCACCACTCTTCCGAGGCTTCCCCTATGCCAATGTGCCTGGCCTCTACCACGTCCATTAATGCGGAGTCGCTCTGCCTGGGTATCCTGAGCCGTGCGAACTCTCCTGTTAGCCGGTCTGCGTAGATGCCCTCATTCAGGTTGTAGCCCGAGATGCCGAGCAGCTCATCTTTCTCCACGCGAAAAAGTATCGCACGGTCGAACACTTCCCTCGCCCCCTCAAGCAGCGCGCTTTCAAGCTCTGTTTCGCTCGCTTCGTCCGAGATGGTCCTGAATATGTTGTAGAGGTGAATAAGAGGCCCTGGCTTTTCGGACTCGGCTACCTCTTTCGCGCCCGGCCCTGTGAGTCCGATCTCCCCTTCCTCTCCCGGCAGAGACTCGTAATCATTTGTGGCCTGGGTGCCGTCCCTGACCGCCTCGTCATGCTGACGGAACGATTCGAGCAGGAGCCCTGAGACATCCAGCGCGGTCGTAGAGTCGGTCTGCGGCTCGCCCGCGTGAAAGTTAAAGTAGCCCGCGCTGAGGCGGAAGATTTTACCCGCCATCGCCTCAAGACTCATCCCCTTCGAAGGGTCGCCCGTCAGGTTAGCGCGAAGGTGCAGTTCGCCTTTATGCTCTCTGCCCGGGGCGGCGGCCCGAGCGAAGCCTGTGGCAGAGGCATCGACCACGTATCCGTTTCGGAACAGGACCGTGAAGCGCCCGCGCCCCGTTACTACCGTGAGAGTCCCGGACTTCTGCGCCAGCCCGACCAGTTGAACAATGTCGGAAAGCGCTACCGCATTCAGATTACCTGTGAAAGCCATTTATGATTAATAGAACCCTTGAAAATAATTATCGAGAATGAGAGTAGCCCTTCCAGTCGATCTCATTATTTGAAATCATGACGAGTCGAGTATCTCCCTGACCCTTTTCACCTCATTACACTCGCATAGCTTAAGCGCCTCCAGCCCGTCGCGTCCGTCCTCTGCCGTAAACACATGATAGCCGGCCTGCTACAGAACGGCGCTCATCAGACCGAGTTGACCCGGCGTGTCGTTAATCGTGAGGGCCGTATCTTTATTTATCTGTGTCGTAGGCACAGAACTCCCCCTTATACTGAAACGATACCTCCTCCTCTCGCTCAGGCAGAAAGACTCCCGAGCAAGAAGCATCTGACCTTCCGCACGTTCTGGGCATGGAAAAGCGGGTCGTGATTCAGAAAAGAGGCTAATCTGAAAAAGAGACTCGAACAGATTATGCTTCGGGTGTGCAAACCATAAAGACAACCTACCCGAGATGTTCCCGCGGGAACATCAAGCAGAATGGCATATCTCGAAACAATAAACAAAGGTATCGGTGTCCAGAACTCATTTCAAAACCCTATTAAGGGTCAATAACGCACAAGCCAGATGAAAGAAGCCGGAATAAACTTCAATCAAGTACTCGTGCCGGGTAGTCAGACGCCGGGGCGGACACATAGCAGAATAATTTCCGGCTCGTAGTGACGCCACTTGAATGGAGATGAACTGTGTTTCAATGGATTATATTCCCAAGAGATGTAGAATGAGCTGAGACGTGGATTATACCGTGAAGCCAATTTTTGCAACACAGTCACAAAAGATATGAGTGTTGTGAAGTAAAACCAGCATCCTAACGGCATACACTTGAACACTAAGAAAATCTTCCGAGGTAACTATGGCAAACGCTGATTCTTTTTTCGCCACCTGGTCGCCCCGCCTTTTGAGCATCCTCAGGATAATGGCCGCGTTCCTGCTCATACAGCACGGCGCACAGAAGCTTTTCGGTGTGCCCGCCGCACCTCCTCCCCCTCAGCAGCAACAGGCCGCACAGCAAAACTCCCAGCCTCAGCAGGCCCAACAGCAGCAGCAGCCTCGCAAGCTGCCGCCACTCATGCTTGTGGCCGGGGTGCTGGAGTTCTTCGGCGGGTTGCTCCTGCTCATAGGGCTGTTCACGCGCCCCGTAGCCTTCCTGCTGTCTGGCGAGTTGGCCGTGGCCTATTTTATGGCGCACGCCCCGCAAGGGTTCTGGCCTATACTGAACAAGGGCGAACTGCCCGCGCTCTTCAGCTTCTTGCTTCTATACTTCGCCGCAGCCGGTGGGGGCGCGTGGAGCATAGACCGCTTGTGGCGGCGCGGCCTATCAGGGCGCGGGAATGACACGGCTTAAGTGACGTGTAAGATATAATCATCGCCCGTATGACAGACAACTCGCTTCCGCACCCTACGCTGGAGCTACTCAGCCTGGCCACCGCTTACCAACGCGCTAAAACTCTGTTCGCGCTCGTGGAGATGGGAGTCCCTACTCTTCTTGCCAACCAACCGCTTTCTTTAGAGGAAGCCGCAAGCGCGCTTGGCCTGCATCGCGTGGCAGCGGACAGGTTCTTCAATGCGTGTATTGCGCTCGGCCTTCTGGAGCGCAGCGGTGAGAAGATTTGCAATACGCCGCTCTCCGCGCAATTCCTGGTAAAAGGTGAGCAGACCTATCTTGGAGATTTCATTCTCAAGTACGATCAGATGTCCTATCCACGCTGGAATGACCTGGTGCAGAAACTTAGAGATTGGCGACCGAGCGTTACAGATAAAGAGCAGCCTGAAGAAGATGATCAGGGCGTTGCGGGAATGCACGCCCGCCACAACTTCTCGCTCATGGTCGCACGCGCTCTGAGCGAGGCGTACGACTTCTCAAAGCATCGTGTGCTGCTGGACGTTGGAGGCGGCACAGGGGCTTACTCAATATCCCTCTGCAAAGCGTATGAGCGCCTGCGTGCCATCATCATAGACCTTCCTCTCGTGGCGCGAGTCGCATCAGGCTATGTGGACGCGAGTGACTTATCGAGCCGCGTAGAGGTGCGTGCCTGCGACTTCAAAGAGGAGCCATTGCCCGAAGGCTTCGACGTTGCGCTGCTCGCAGATCTACTTTCGGTCGCTAGCGAAGAGACTAACCGCGAGCTGCTACGCAACATTTACGAGAGGCTGCCGGAAGGAGGGGCGGTCATCATCAGCGGATGGATTTTAGATGATGCACGAACCAGCCCGCTCTTGCCCGTACTCTTTTGTCTGGAGGACATCAACTGGCAAGCGCCGGATGTCGAGCGCTCGGCCTCTACCTACGCGAGGTGGCTGGCGGAGGCCGGTTTCGTAAAGATAGAGCACAAGAGGTATTATCCACCAACCAGTATGATTATTGGCCGAAAGCCTCTTAATCAGAAGTGACTAATGCTTCAGGCGAATAGATTTGAAAGGAGACCGCTTTATGAGGAAAGTCTTAATAACCGGCCCATTAGTAATCGCGCTGTCGCTATGCAGTTTGTCATGCCAGAGGGCGACGCAGTCAAACAGTAGTCAGGCAGTATCTAACGGCGCGAACACTTCAAACACGACGAAGGCGAGCGCCGAGAGTCAGCCGCCCGCCCCGCCGAAGACAAATTTGAAGGTCGGAGACCAAGCGCCCGATTTCACACTGACAGACACGGACGGCAAGCCCGTAAAGCTCTCTGACTTTAGGGGCCAGAAGAATGTGGTGTTGGCCTTCTACGTGCTGGCCTTCACCGGCGGTTGAACGAAGGAACTCAAGGCGTATCAGGCTGATATTGCCAAATTCGAGCAGAACGACACGCAGGTCTTAGGCATCAGCGTTGACAGCTACGCAGCTAATAAACGCTTCAAGGAAGACATAGGAGTTACCTTCCCGCTCCTTAGTGATTTCAAGCGTCAGGTGGTTAAAGAATACGGCATCTTTGACGAAGAGCATGGGTATGCTTCTCGCGCTACTTTCACTATTGATAAGGATGGAATCATACGCCACATAGAGCAGGGCAAAGATGCCATAGACCCTAGTGGCGCGTATCAGGCGTGCAGCACGCTCTAACGATTGAAGGCTTTACATACAAAACGGGATATGGTCGGAAATCCCTACACATAGCTCAGGAGCACACTACTCCCCACTGCCATTATGAGCGGGGCGGTTCAGTTTGAATCCGCCCCGCTCTGATTTTTAGCAATCCAACTGGCGGCGTGCCCCGCCACGTTGAAGAGGTCGTCCGGCTTAATGAGGTAGTCCTGCGCCCCGGCTTTGATGGCCGCCTCTTTCTCCTCCGGCATGGCGCGTCCCGAATAGAAGAGTATAGGCGTGTCAGCATCGAATTTACGAAGCTCCTCACAGATGGTCACCCCGGAAGCGTCCGGGAAAGTGTGGTCGAGCAGGTAGAGGTCAAAGCGCTCGCGGCGAGCCAGGTCCAGACAGTCTCTGCCGCTTTCAACCGCCGTCACACGAAAGCCCGCCTGCTCCAGCATCATGGTCATCAGGATGCGGGTGTCGTCATGGTCTTCGCAATAGAGGATGTGCCCCTGCATAGGATTTCCTGAGGGGAATAAGGATTAGGAAGAGAGAGCCGCCGCACGCCCTCACCTCCGGGACATCTTTACCGGCACTCGCATGCGGCGGCTCTTACGTGGTCGGGTCAGGGCTACAGCCTACTGGAATACAGATATCGATTCGGTACGCTATCGCACGCAGGATATACGACCCGTCGGCTCACCTTTCCGGCAGAGCTGCTATTAATGCGTCTGTTTAATCCCCGGCTTTCAGTTCTTTCCTTTCCAGGTCTTTATTAGCAGGCCCCTGTATCACCCTCCCGTCGTAGTTGAAGCGTGAGCCGTGGCAGGGGCAGTCCCAGCTCTTCTCGGCCCCGTTCCAGTGAACGATGCAGCCCATGTGCGTGCAGACGGCTGAGCAGGAAAAGACTCGCCCAGCATCATCTTTGTAGAGTGCTACTCTTTCGCCCTTCCACTCGACCACCTCGCCCCGTCCTTTGGGAAGCTTCCCTATGTCATCCAGCTCCGGCGTGCCGACACGGTCGGCCATGAACTCTTTGGCGACGTTCATGTTCTCGCTGATGAAGTCGCGCGCAGAGGTGACGGGCTTGAAGCGCGACGGGTCGAAGACCTCGGCCCAGGGGTTTTCGCGCCCCTGAATCATGTCTGTGATGAGCATGGCCGCCACATGGCTGTTGGTCATGCCCCAGCCGCCGAAGCCCGTGGCGACGTAAAGATTCTTTGACCCCGATGAGAGCTTTCCTATGTAGGGCACGCGGTCCACAGTATTGTTGTCCTGCGTTGACCAGCGGTACTCGATTGATTGCACGTCGAAGCGTGCGCGCGCATATTCTTCCAGCCGCTTGTAGCGCTCCTCGGTCGGGCCGCCCTGGCCGGTCTTATGCTTTTCGCCTCCGACCATCCAGATTGTGCCGCCGTCTTCCGCAGGGTTCGAGCGGAACGAGTGCATGTCCTCTTCGCCCGCGCTGATGTACATGCCTTCGGGCAAGGTGGTGTTTAGACGGCAGCCGAGCACGTAAGAGCGCCCCGGATGCATCGCGGCGAAGTAAACGTTGGGGTCTTGGTAGGGGAAGTGAGTTGCCAGGACCACGGCTTTGCAGGTGATTGTGCCCCCGCTGGTTTCCACACGGCACGGCTCTTCGTCCCTGATGTCGAAGGCGCGCGTGCCCTCAAAGATGTGACTGCCGTCGCCGGGTATTTTCTCGACGAGCGCCAGAAGATATTTGCGCGGGTGGAACTGCGCCTGCCCCGTAAACCTCACGGCACCTTTAACGGGAAACGGCAGAGGCGTGTTCTCTACAAAGGAGGCGGGAAGCCCGAGTTTCGTCGCGGCCTCAACTTCAGCTTTGACTTGATCTAGTTCTTCATCGCGCTCCGCGTATGTGTAGGCGCTCGTGCGGCGGAAATCACAGTCGATGCTGTGCTCGCTGACGATTGACGCGATTCTTTCAATCGCAGCCTGCTGCGCATCGGCGTAAGAGCGCGCTCCCTCTTCGCCGAATTGCTTGATGAGGTAGTCGTAGATCAGGGCATGCAGTGAAGTTACCTTTGCCGTCGTGTTGCCCGTAACGCTCTCGACTACTCTACCGGCTTCTATGACGGCCACCGTCATCCCCTGCTGCTTCAACTGGAAAGCAGTCGCTATGCCTGCGATGCCTCCGCCGAGGACTGCGACGTCAACGGAGGTGTTGCCCGCGAGAGACGGGAAGCTCGTCTCGGGAGTGGTTGCTATCCAGAGCGAGACTGGCGCGCCCGGCAGCTCGTTATCAGCTGCGGGGTCGCCGGTTTTAGTGACGTCCATGAACTTCTCCTGTTAGGTCTGGGAGCGAGTCTGCTTCCGCTGACTACTTCGGCTCTACAGGGTAGCCCGCTTGCCGCCATGCGTCGAAGCCGCCGTAAAGCGGGTGAACATTCTTCCAGCCGTTCTCCATCAGTTTTCGCGCCACACTGGCGCTTGACCCTTCATTAGGTCAAGTGCAGTAGGTGATGACGGCCCGGTCGCGCGGTATCTCCTGAAGGTGCTCTTCAAACGCGTCTGCAGGCACGCGGATCGCGCCGGGCAGCTTGACATCCGACTCACCCCAGGCCCGCGGGTTGCGCGTGTCCACGAAGGCGAACGGCTCGCCCCGGTCCATTCTCTCTTTCACCTCATCAACGGTGACTCTCGTCGCTTCCATAACTTTCGCGTCTCCTTTTCTTCCGCGGTAACCCTCACGGGTCTTACCGATTCAGTTGATGACTCACCACATCCGTTCCAGCTATCAAGTGAAGCTCGCGAGCAAGCCTCCCAACAAGGCCAACGCCCAGACGGACGCTGCAACGAGCACAGGCACTTTCCAACCCGCGGAGCGTGCGACCGTAAAGAGCGAGGGGAGGTTTGTTGCTGGTCCTGCAATGAGTATAGCCACGCCCGCGCCCATGGGCATCCCTGAGGCCACGACCAGCAGGGCCAGAGGTATCTCGAAGAAAGTCGGCATCGCCAGAGGCACGGCTATAAGCGCCACCAGCATGATGGCCACAACGCCAGCCGTCTGTGACGCCAACCCGCTCGCCGGAAGCCACCACGCAACGAGCATGGAGATAATCACCCCTCCCAATATCAGCGGCAGCGTTTGTAGCGCCACCTTCAGGCAGGAGTTGACGAAAGCTGTAATCACGGACCCTTGAGACGGCTGCCGATCATCTTCGACGCTACAGGCGAGAGGCTTAGCCTTCACGAAACGCTCGGCCAGCAGACCTATCATGAGAACGCCCGCCGCGCTCAGCAGCAGGCGAACAGCACCGACTTTTGCGCCGAACAGCATGAAGGTCAGAACAAGCGCCGCAGGATTAAGCGACGGGGCTGCGAGCATCAGGGCTAGAGAGGGGGCGAGCCGTGCGGAGCGCTCGTAGACGCTTGTGAACACGGGCGCGACGCAGCAGGAGCAGAGCATCAAGGGAGCCCCGGCAAGTCCGGCGACCAGTTGCGCTCCGGCGCGCCCTTTCCCGAGCAGGCTGGCGAGCCAGCGCGGCGAGACGAAGGCGCGCACCGCTCCGCTAATCAGAATGCCGAAGAGGAGCGCGGGCCAGACGGCCAGAAAGTAGCTGAGCGTTCTGCTGAAAGCGCTCGCCCAGATGGGAGTGGAGTCTGTCGGTATCAGCTCGAAGCGGGGTTTGAGAACACCTGTGGCCTGGACCTTCGAGATGACGGCGAGAGAGGCCGTCGTCTTGTAGGCGATTAGAGAGCCCACGATGAAGAGCAGCGACAGCAGCGCATAAACGTGCCTGCCCGCGTAGAGTTCTTCCGTCTCGCCTGCTCGCTCGGATAAAGCCCTTTCGACCATGCCCCTCGCCCGTGAAAGTTAGTAAGGGAAAGAATAGCGCCGGTTCCCCTTTTCCGACAACAGCAGATTTCATGCCAGCCTGTATGATTGACTACTAGCGTGCGCGGCCACAGTAAAGGCGACGCTCTCAATTTCAGAATGAGACTGCTACTTCTATTGAGGCACGACAAGGGTATGCGGCGCTCTGTGTTCTATCTGCGTTAAGAGCCAGGCCTGCTGGCGCTTGTTCTGCTCATCCAGATGCATGCACACATCCAGAAGCTCCTCGTCGCGCAACTCCTTTGAAGCCTGCATGACTATGGCGAGCGTGATGTGCACCTGCGAGGCCATGACGTAAAGGCTGTGTAGGTCGCGCAGGACGCCGAAAGAGCCTACGCGCACTACCGGGAAGAGCGTGTCGCGCAGGTCGTCCGCTTCGTCCGCGTCGCGCTCGCCGTACCTGTCGGCGAAGGGGCGCAGCAGCGCGATTGCCTCTGTGGAGAGCTCCGAGAGCTTCGTCATGCCCATCTGTATCTCCGCTTCTTCAGGGTGGTGCGACATGACGGAGCCGCAAGCCTTGGCGAACTCTTAATTCGCCTCCAGAAGGATTCCTATGTAGTCGGAAACGCGGCTGCGCTCCTTATGAGCGGAACTCATCAAGGTATCGGTCAACTCGCTGGCCTTGTCCATCACCTTGCCGGCCACGTCCGTCACCTTCTCCGAAAAGCTTTCCGCCCCTACTCTCTCTACCTTGACGGCTGCGTATTTGTAGTACGGCTGTTTGCTCACAGGGTCCCACGCCGTGAGCGTCAATTCGTTGGCAGCGCGCGTGGCCATCACTCTTCTCGTCCCAGTAGCCGTAGTGAAACGGGATGAAGACGTGTCCGGGTATGATATCGGAAATCTTAGCGGGCGCGCGGACATCGCCGCGGCGTGAGGAGACCTCCAGCACGTCGCCTTCTTGGATGCCAAGTCGCTCGGCATCCTGTTTCGAGATTTCAATGAAGACTTCCGGCGCGGCCTCATTGAGCGCGACCGAGCGTGCAGTCTTGGTCCTGGTGTGCCAGTGGTAAACCGAGCGCCCTGTAGTCAGCCAGAAAGGATAGTTATCGTCCGGCTCCTCCAGAGGAGGGCTATAATGCGCAGCCTTAAGGACGGCGCGCCCCTTGGGGTCGTGCGCTTTGTACTCCTCGGGCGTGCGCGCCGCCCCCGTCTCTATGTCATGACCATAAGATTCGCAGCGGTCGGCGGCTGTCGGAAAGATATGGTCGGTGTAAAGCCTCTCTGTGCCGCGCGGATGCTCCTTGTTGCAAGGCCATTGAATGCCGGAGCCACGACTCAGCTTCGCGTAGGTCATCCCGCTATAATCGCAGAGCCAACCCTTAGAGCATTCCTTCCAATGCTCGAACGCCCCCTCTGCGTCCACCCATTTGACCAGAGGCTCTCGTCTTTGTCTCGAAAGTCCATGCGCGCCGCATAGTCCAGGAAGATGTCCAGGTCAGAGCGCGCTTCGCCCGGCGGGTCAACCGCCTGATACGAGATGTGAACCGTGCGGTCTGCGTTGGTGAAGGTGCCGGTCTTCTCGCCCCACATAGCTGCGGGCAGCACCAGGTCGGCCAACTCGGCAGTCTCCGTCAGAAAAGCGTCCTGAACGACGACGAAGAGGTTCTCCTGCGAGAGAATCTTTCGTATGCGGTGAAGCTCAGGAAGCGAAACGGCCGGGTTGGTACAGATGATCCACAAGAATTTGATAGAGCCTAGTTCCGCGTTGCGGAAAATCTCCATAGCGTGATTCGGCAGGTGCCAGTGCGGAATCTTCATAGGGTCTACGTTCCAGCGCTCGGCCAGGTCGTAAACGTGTTCCGGATTATGCCAGTTGCGAAAGGCAGGAAACTCGCCGTCGCAGCCTGTCTCGCGCGTGTTCTCGGAAGTAGGCTGGCCGTTCATCTGTAGTATGCCGCAGCCCGGTTTGCCTATCATGCCGCGAATCAGGTTGAGGTTGTTGACCTGCACGGAGGCGGCTGTCGCCTGGTGCGATTGATAGAAGCCCTGAAGGACTGTGGAGAACAGCTTCTCCGCGCCTCCCAGCAATCGTGCCGCAGCGCGTAAGGTTTTAACCGGGACGCCCGTTATCTGCTCCACGCGCTCGGGGGTGTACTCCCTCACAACCGCTTCGAGCTTTTCAAAACCGACCGTGTGCTCTTCTATAAAATCCTCGTCGATGTTGCCAGCCTCTATGACCAGATTAAGCAGGCCGTTCATTAAGGCGACATTGGTGCCTACGCGCGGAGCCAGATGCACGTCTGCCTCGCGGGCAGTCCAGGTCTTGCGCGGGTCCACGACGACAAGCTTCGGAGGGTTGTCGCCCGCGCGCCTATCCAGGATGCGAGACCAGAGGACTGTCTGCGTCGAGGCCATGTTGTGACCGGCCATGAGGATGCAGTCTGCAACGTCCAGGTCGGAGTAAGAGCCGGGCTGACCGTCGGAGCCGAATGTCTCCTTCAAAGCCTGTGCAGCCGTAGCAGTGCAGAGCCGAGTGTTGCCGTCAACGCAATTTGTGCCGAGCCCCGCGTGCGAGATGATTGAGAGCGTGTAATACTCTTCCAGAAAAAGTTGGCCCGTGTTGTAGATACCTATCGCGCCGCTCGTGTACTTCTTTTGAGTCTCCTTCGTCTTTCGCACGATGAGATTCATGGCCTGGGTCCAGGTCGTCTCACGAAGCTTTCCGTCGCGCCTGACGAGCGGGCGCGTGAGTCTGGCCGGGCTGTGGTTGGCGACCCAACCGTGCAGACCCTTCGGCCCCAGACGGCCACGATTGACGCGGTCAGCTTCCCTGCCGCGCACTCCGACCATCCTGCCGTCCTTAACACCTATGTCCAGGGCGCAGCCGTTCGAGCAGAGGATGCAGGCGGAGCGAACCCAACGCTGCGGCCTCTCTAAGGTGCGCTCATCAACCCTCGTGGGCCACTTCCCATCCTTATGAGGAGTACGCTCGCCCCAGATGTCCTTGATACTGTCCCGCGTCTCTTTCATTACGGCATCCCCACTGAATAACGATTCTTGAGGAAGAGGCGCACCACGGCCTCGATTGTCTTTTAACTACAGAGTAGGTTCCTGAAATAGAGAAACCTAAGACTATGGAAGAACACAAAACACTCTATAACATTAAGCGGATTATACATGCTATAGCAACATTTCCCGGCGCATGCAAAACCAGGCTTTGCGCAAATATTCAGAAGATGCTGCATAATTCATACGCTTTTATTCATTCCACCTGAATATTTGCGCAAAGCCCCGTTTATCCGCCTTGCTAAATCAGGCTTGATACTCTTCGTCGCTGACTTTCTCCATCCATTCGACTACTTTGCCGTCGAGCGACTCCTGGATGGCTATGTGCGACATAGCGGTCGTCGATGTTGCGCCGTGCCAGTGCCTCTCATGCGGAGGACACCAGAGAACGTCGCCCGCTCGAATCAACACCTTCGGCCCGCCCTCGCTCTGCACCCAGCCGCAGCCTTGAGTGACGACGAGCGTCTGCCCCAGCGGGTGCCAATGCCAAGCCGATCTCGCGCCCGGCTCGAAGGTGAGGAGCGCGCACGAGTTGCGCGCAGGCTCTGCGGCCTGCATGAGTGGGTCAATGCGTACGTTGCCGGTGAAGTATTCTTCCGGCCCTTTGCCCGATGGTTGTGAACCGCTCTTTCTGATCTCCATTCTCTTTACTCCTTCACTTGATACTCTTGTTAGCTCGCGCGCCTCAGGGCTTGACCATGACCTTGATCGCCTCGCGCTCGTTCATCGCACGGTAGCCGTCCGGCACACCGTCGAGGCCCGTGACCTTATCGAAGACGCGGCCCGGCTCGATACGGCCTTCGAGTATGTCTGGCAGAAGCTCATCAATGTATGCTCGAACAGGGGCGGGGCCACCGGCGATAGTGATGTTATTGTAGAAGGTCGGCTGTGCTAAGGGTATCGCCTCGTAGTGCGGGACGCCGACTCGGCCCACCGCGCCGCCCGGACGCGCAACGCTGACGGCTGTGAGCATCGCCTGCTCAGTGCCTACGCATTCGAGGACGGAGTGGACGCCGAAACCATTGGTCAACTCGCGCACGCGCTCCACAGCCTCGTCGCCTCGCTCGCTTACAACATCTGTCGCCCCGAACTCACGAGCCAGTGCGATACGATCAGGATGACGGCCCATGATGATGACCTGCTCTGCGCCCAGACGACGCGCGGCTATCACACCGCATAGTCCAACAGCACCGTCACCTACAACCGCCACTCGCTTACCGGGACCTACCTTAGCTGTGACTGCCGCATGGTGGCCTGTGCCCATTACGTCCGAGAGCGTGAGCAGCGACGGCATTAGCGCGTCGTCTCTACCTACAGGCACGACGTAGAGAGTTCCGTCCGCCAGCGGCACGCGCACGGCTTCCGATTGCGCTCCCGCTATCTCCTCGTTGCCGAAGAATCCTCCGTGGATGCATGACGTATTAAGCCCTTCGTGGCAGAAGGCGCAGGTGCCGTCCGAGAAGGCGAAAGGCATGACCACCAGGTCGCCGCGTTTTAGGTTGCGAACGTCCCCTCCGACTGATTCGACAACACCTATGGCCTCATGTCCCATGACACGGCCCTTTTCGCTCCGTTCCATAGCCTTGTACGGCCAGAGGTCGCTGCCGCAGATGCAGGCGCGTGTGACGGTGACGACGGCGTCTGTTGGCTCAATGATGCGGGCGTCAGGGACGTTTTCGATACGAACGTCTCCAGCCGCATACATAACAGTTGCTCGCATGATTGTTTATCTCCTGTCCATCCAATTTCCTAGCTGAAAGGATTTTAGTTTGCGCGGGCTCGCCTGTCTCAGGCGTTCTTGCTAGACCTATGGCGATATTGCTCGAAATCTGGGTGAGTGGCGCAAAAGGAGAATAATCCTGCAAACGGGCGCAGGAATGCGTGCGGTATCGCACCGAAGGGGTGGAAGTTCTGTACTGAAAGGGTGGAGTTTTTCTGCCTGAAAATCCGGGGCTGAGTGGAGCTTAACGCTGGCGGCGGTATTCGCTCGGGGAGAGGCCGGTCTCCCTGCGGAAGAGGCGCGCGAAATGGCTGGGGTCTGTGTAGCCGACTTCGAGTGCAACGTCCACTACGCTCATCTTCGTCTCGCGCAGCAGCCTGCGTGCCTCCTCCATCCGCAGGTTGATGTGGTAGCGCGAGGGCGACACACCCGTGGCCGACTTGAACAGGCGCTGGAAGTGAAACCTGCTCAAGCCCGCTTGCGCTGCCAGCCGTTCCAGGCTGAACTCCTCTGCGGCGTGCCCACTCATCCAGTCTGTTATCTGCCGGAGCTTGTAGCCGGGGAGTGAGGGGCTACTACTGTGCAACTCTTCGTCCGACACTCCATAGTTCCGGGCTAGATGGATACTGATCGCCTGTGCGAGAGCCTCTACAAAGAGCGGGCTCGCCTGCCCTCGCATCAATTCTTCGCGCAGCAGTCCCAACAACGAATTCAAGCCTTCATCGTTGAACGCCGAAGCGTCTCGCAAACGAACTTGGGGAGCCTCCGTCCCATAGACCTCCTCCAGGGCGCGCTGTAGGACCGGCAGCTCCACGAAGACCAGCATCGCCTCGAACGAATCAGGACTCGCAGCCCTCCAACGCACATCGTACGGAGCCCCTCCCGTGGTGAGGAAAAATGAGCCCTTTCTTATCCGGTTAGTTATCCAAGACTGTCCGCCCTCCCGCTCCTGAAAATCGACCTCACCTGATATAGTCCAGGCGAGGAACGGCTCGCTGACCGAAGGAAGATGTAATGTCTCGACGACAGGCGGGAGTGCTGTGATCCATGCTTTGATGTCTCGCCACGCCTCGCCCCTACTTTCGAACAGACATTTCCCTCCCGCGTAGCGCCAGAAGGCTTCGGCGGATGTTGTCTCAGGGATAGACATTTAACGACGTGGACGAAAACAGTTGCGACAAGGCGCTCAGTCGCTGGACTGCGGCTTTATAGATTCAGCATTCCGACACGACTTAAGGGACATAATAATAGACGGGACGTTATCAAAGATTGAGGCACTCCGACAAGCTACGAAGTCGGTGGAAGAAGTTCAAGGGCGCTAAGATAAACTTGTGCTTTTACAGGCTTTGCACAAATATTCAGGTGGAATGAATAAAAGCGTATGAATATGCAGCATCTTCTGAATATTTGCGCAAAGCCTTGTCCATTACAACCCGCTTTATCGGATCCTTAAACCAGCCACTACCAATGCTTGACATGCTGATGTTGAACTCATTAGTATCTGCGCAGTTAATTATCGGGTGCAGATAATGTTGATACTCGCTAAGGAGACGACTCGATGAAAGACACGAAACGCTCTAATCGTCCTCGCAGAATCAGTATCAAGACCGTTGAGCTAAAAATATCCAGGGCGCAGGAACTCGCCAATAAGTCAGGTATCTCACCTGATGCAGCGAGGGAAATATTGCAGAAGGCAGTCAAGTCCATCTCGGACAAGGATCTTAAAAACTTCCGAGGGGGACAGATTCTGCTTGTTGCGTAAGCTTAGCGCGTCTCGGTCCTATAAATAAGTCGCATACAGCGCTCGGCTTATCGTATGGTGCCTGTATCTCAGGCAAAGCGTAATAACAGGACAATCAAACAATTCAAGTGGCCCGCCACACCACTCAGCTCATTACATACAGGACTGAGTTTAAGGCTTGGCCAGTATTTAATCACGTCCTCTTCTTCGCTGCGGGAGACCTAACAGTCGTTTGACTGTCCTTCTGCGGCGTTCTGCTTTATAGAGACGGGCGGCAGTCGTTTGCTACCAGGCAGGATGTAAGGAATCTGATGGCGGTAGTCGCGCCGGGACCTTAAATTTGGATATGAACAGATGCTTAATGATGAGACACCTTCAGCCGAGAAGGGGGCGAACCTGCTGCTGGCACTCCAGGGATATGACTCATGGCACGAGAGGCTAAAGTTACTGTCATCTCATGCGGCGCTGGATGTGTTCCTTAGCCACGTGACGAATACGGTCCCCTACTATCGGTCATTATGTGCCGAAATGCCCGCCGGGACATCAAGGTCGTTACGGTCATTCCCGATTACTACCAGAGCCGATATTTTCGCGCGACGAGATGAGTTCCTATCGTCTAGATTTATCGAGGACGCGAGGCGTTTTACAAGGCGTAGCAGCGGGACTGTCGGAGCACCGCTTACTGTTTCTTTCGATTTGAGCGCGTGGTACGGGTTTCTATATCACACCTACGTCGAAGTCACGCATTACCTACCCGACATTAAATCGATGTTTGCGCCGGGTAGGCTTGGAGTGGCCCTGGTCACTAATAAGCCCGGGCGCAAGCGCACCACACAAATACTTCTTCCCCTGAAAGCCTCACTGATAAGGCAGTTGGTCTTGGGTCGTGACGACGAGGAAGAGCGTCAAATTGTTAGATTACTCCGTCGGGAGAGAGTTCCCATCCTTTACGGTAAGCCCTCCAGCTTGCTGCAACTCGTTGACTTAGACAAAAGACAGGCCCCACGCAACACGCGCGTCCGCTCGCTATCAGTCCTGTCAAGCGGGGAGAATCTTTATGAAGATCACCGCGAAAGATTGGAGGATTGGTTTCGCTGCCCCGTCTACAACGCGTATATATCCACCGAGGGCGGCTTGATCGCGGTCGAGTGTCAGCACCGGACTGGCCTGCACGTACAACAGGATAGAGTTCGTCTAGAGGTTCTCAAGCCGGATGGAAGCACAGCGTCGCATGGCACCGGCGAGGTCTTGCTAACCAATTTAGCAAATTGGGCAATGGCTTTCGTGCGGTACAGGACGGGGGATAACGCTACAATTCGGAGAACTTCCTGTCCGTGTGGACACAGCGGCCAAACTATTCTGGATTTCCCGGGGCGTGAAGCAACTTACTTCACCTTCTCTGGCAGGAAGTTGGCCACTCGCCGGCTCGATAAAATTCTTGGACGCCTCCCACTGAAGGAGTTTCAACTGGTCCAGTTGGGCTGCACGGGTAAGATGCTGGTTAAATGGGTTCCTGCGTCTCCAGACCTTAATCCGGGCTCAGTGGAAGAGACGATTACGCGCGCGATTAGAAAGGCGCTGGGCGGCAACATAAAAGTTAGTGCGAGCGCTGTCGCTGCAATAACTAAGACGGGAGGAAAAATGAGGAGGTATATACGCTCTGTTAACGGCGTCTAACTGCTATCTGTTCGGATGAGGAGGGTCGGGTGCTTCTTTACTCAAGGCCATGTCGCGCATCAAGAGAAGATAGCTTTACGCGATGTTTTTCTCGCGGCCTGCGTACGATTACCGGGGCGGCAGGGCAAGCGCCTTCCGCCATCATCGTTTCAATTACTTTCCCCAAATCAGCTATCGTTGGGGCCTCGAAAATTTTACGTAGAGGTAACTCTATCTGAAAGGCGGCGCGCAACCTTGCGACCAACTGCACGACCAGAAGGGAGTGTCCGCCCAGCTCGAAGAAATTATCGTGAATGCCTATAGGACTTCGCCTCAAGACCTCGGTCCAGACGGATGCAATCTTCTCCTCCATCAGCGAGCGCGGAGGCTCGACCTCCGTTTGCTTGAGACTCTGTTTTTGGTGCGGGTCTGGCAACCTCTGACGATCTATTTTGCCGTTCGGCGTAAGGGGCAACGCTTCCAACTCCATGAAGGCTGACGGGAGCATATAGCTCGGCAGATAAGATGCAAGGAATTCGCGGAGCGCCCTGAAGGCCACAGTCTTATGAAGGACCACGTAAGCGAAGAGGTATTTATCGCCGTTAGAGTCTTCCGGCGTCGTGACAACCGTATCCTTAATAGCTTCGTGCCTTCGCAACGCGCCCTCTATCTCCGCGAGCTCGATCCTGACGCCGCGAATTTTTACCTGTTGGTCCAGGCGGCCCACAAATTCGAAATTACCGTCATTCAATATGCGGCCCAAGTCTCCAGTCTTATAAACGATATCATGCGCGTCTTCTGTGAACGGATTACGTATGAAGGCTTCCTGCGTCAGGTCCGGCTGGTTGTAATAACCTAAAGCGCGGTACGGGGTGCGTATGTAAATCTCCCCTGCGACCCCCGGCGGGCAGATTTGACCGTCAGGGCCAACTATCACGGCGGCTGCGCCCGGCATAGGTTTTCCGATGGGGATGGAGCGTCTGGCTTCGTCAGCAGGCTTGATAAAATGGAACAGCTTCGTCACGGTGGTTTCCGTCGGCCCGTAAAGATTTACCAGTTGGATCCTTTCGCCGAAGACCCGGAACCATCTTTTTATGTCAGCAGTCTGGACCGCCTCACCAGCCATCACGACATAGTTGAGGGACGGAAAATAGTCTTTGTCCAAACCCGTATTCAGGATGGAGCGGAATATAGTAGGGACGCAGTGTAAAATGCTGATCTCTTCTTTATCCACCCAGGCGGCCAGCCGGTGGGCGTCAAGAATCGTCTCCCTTGAGTCAGGAACACAAACAGTGCCACCTGCGCACAGCGGGACGAACGTGTCTTTTAGAAATCCATCGAACGAAGGCAGCGTGAGCTGACTTATACGACTCTGGGCATTCACGCCCAGAGTCTCTATCTCCCACCTTACAAAATGGCCCAGCCCTTTGCGCCGCCCGGCTATGGCCTTAGGCCGACCCGTAGAGCCTGAGGTAAAGAATATCGAGCACATGGCGTCAGGGTCGGAAGCCACCTCACACGGCGTCTGGTCCTGACACGTGAGATAACTTCCCAGCAACTCAAGCCCGTTAGCCGGGCTGTGCTTTTCGCCGCCGTCATCAAGCATGATGACTTTGGCCTTCGCGATAGAGCTTTCGCCAAGCCTCTTCAGGGTGGCCAGGTGCGCCGACTCCGTTAAGAACCACCGGGGCGAAGCAATTGTGCACATCTCTGCCAGTCTATGCTCAGGCAGGCGGGGATCGAGCGGGAGGAAGGCGCAAGACGATTTGAGGATGCCTATCATGGAGATCAGTATGTCTGGCACGTTGTCGGAGAGAATGGCAACGACAGAGCCTGGCGGAGCGCCGCTTTCGGCTAAATAGTTTCCGAGCCTGTTACTCAGGCTTTCCAGTTCGGCGTAGGTGAGGCTGCGTGCGGGCCACTCGACTGCGACGCGCTCGCCGTAGCGCTGCGCTATGCCGCTAAACAAATTTTCTATGGTCAAGCTCTTCATGCAAGGCGTCTAGGCGGCAGGAAATGGGTCGAAGAGATAATCGTCCAACCAGTAGGCATCCGGCTTTCTGTCGAATGCAAGGTGCCGTCCGTGGTCTTTAGGGTCGGCGGCCCTGTGGTATCTCATGAAGACGTGTTTATCCGTCAAGCCTGTGACCTCTACTTTCCCGGATTCGTGCGACATCACGAAGCGCGAGTTGCTGGCCAGCCCTGAGCAACCGGACTGCGCCTCCACGAAAATCTCGTAAGCCTCTTCAACAGGGAGCACGTAGGCTTTGTTGCCCAGTGTAGGGCGGCACTGGAAAACATAGTAAGGCAGGGCTCCCGACTGCGAAAGCTCGTTAAAAAGGTTGGACAGCGTCAACGGGTCGCTGTTGAGGCCACGAATGAGAGGCGTCTGATTGACGACGACTGCTCCCGCTTTAAACAGCAGGTCAAGGGCTTTCCTGGCACTTTCCGTCAACTCCCTCGGATGGTTGAAGTGGCCCATGATGTAAATTCTTTTCAGAGGCGTGCTGTGCCTGCTAATCATCTCCAAGAGCTGCTCGTCATCTATAATGCGGGTGGGATTAAAGGCGGGCATTTTCGTCCCGATTCTGATAATCTTAACACTCTCTATCTCGCGTAGTCGGCAGATGATTGATTCCAATTTCACCGTGGACATCATCAAGGGGTCGCCCCCGGTCAACAAAACGTCTGTTATCCCCTTATGTGTGCGTATGTACTCTAACCCCTCTGTTATATCACGGGTCGCCTCTTCGTTATCGCTCATGAACAGTCTCTTACGAAAGCAGAAGCGACAATATCCGCCGCAGACATCGTTGACCAGCAGCAGGGCCGTATCCGCGTACTTGTGTTCCAGTCCAGAGACGACCGTGAATCTGCGCTCGTCCGAAGCATCCAGTCGTCCCCACTCGTCCAATTCCCCTAAGGACGGGATGATTAGCTGGCGAATCGGGTCATCAGGGTCAGCCCAATCAATTAGCTGCTGGTAATAGTCGTTAATGCGGAAGGCAAACTTGTCCGTGACCGGCAGCAGCTCCTTCTGCTCGGCTGGGCTAAGATCTTTCACGTGCAATATCTGGGTGAGGTATTTCATATGTTGCGCCATAAGTTGAAGGCTCCTATTGGATTTCGCGCACGTTGATAAATGAGACGACAGAGATTCATAGCCCCTGCTTCATGTCGCCACCCAAACGCAGAGGTGCGGCGCATTTAATAACAGAACTCTACTCGCAGGCAAATTACTTATTCTTTCCCCGGTCGTAAACTGTTTGCCGCTTCCGTCTACTCCAGGGCCTCAGTAAAGCTGCTGCTCAGCTTCGCGCCATCTTCTGCCGTTATAATAGGGACGGTTGACAGAGCCTGATTCGGTTGCGCAGTGACGCTTTCAAGTAGGGTCCGCAATCGGGCCAACATCCGAGCGATGGTTTCGGGGGCAAACAGGTCAGCGTTATAGACCATCACTAATTGCAGTTGCTCGGAGTCGTCTATGGCGTAAAGTGTGATGTCGAAGTTCGACCTGACCTCTGTATGCTCATCTGCCGAAACCAGCGCAAACTTTTCCAGGGCCAATCCGGGCAGCGAGATGGAGGAATCAGCGAAGCTCCTCAAGTTGAAGAAGACCTGAAACAGCGGCGTCCTGCTTAAATCCCTCTCTGGCCGCAACTCTTCCACCACCTTCTCAAACGGCACCTCCTCGTGACTGTACCCTTCTATACATACCTCCCTCACCCTCCTCACCAACTCCTCAAACCTCATCTCCCCTCTCATCCGCACCCTCAATACCAACGTGTTCACGAAAAACCCTATCAACCCTTCCAACTCCTCTCGCCCTCTGCCTGCCACCGGACTCCCCACCGCGATGTCACTCTGCCCGCTGTAGCGCTTTCCAGCACAGTGGGATCCGAAGCTTGGAATTCACGTGACTTGAAGTCGCGGC
>JADMIO011701115.1_pt1 | contig 45604 bp, 41 predicted proteins | sample 8958161 | NCBI WGS metagenome assembly JADMIO01 (sample SAMN16585339, study PRJNA669376) | soil metagenome | isolation source: Crop rotation soil | place: USA: Cullars Rotation, Alabama | collected 2011
TATGGTGAAAGTTGGAACCTCTTACGTGCCGATCAGATTAAAACGAAAGGCCCAGTCTTTCGACTGAGCCTTTCGTTTTATTTGACCATGTTGGTATGATTTAAATTAATACGACTCACTATAGGGTCAGTGCGGCCGCGACTTCAAGTCACGTGAATTCCAAGCTTCGGATCCCACTGTGCTGGAAAGAATCAGCGCCAGAACCCAGAGCCAGGGCCAGCGGCGCCATTCCCAAAATCGCGGCCAATGAAGTCATCAATACCGGTCGGAATCTTCGACGACCTGAACGAATCAAAGCTTCCTGCAATGAATCCCCAGCGGCCAGATGTTCCTCGACCGCATCAAGCATCAATATTCCGTTTTTTGCGACGATGCCGATCACCATGATCATTCCCATCAATGACACAATGTTGATCGTGCTGTGGGTAATCAGTAGAGCCAGCAACACCCCGGCCAACGCCAGCACAGATCCGGTCACAATCGCGATTGGATGCGCGAAAGATCGAAACTCAATCAATAAGACAACAAAGACCAGCACAACCGCGAGCGATAATGCCATGATCAATTCACGAAAACTGGCCTGTTGCTCGCTGTAGAGACCGCCATATTCAATCGTCATCCCGGGAGGCAGTTTCAAATCCTTTGCAAGCTTTGCCTTGATAGCAGCGATGCCCGTACCCAGATCGACGCCTTCAAAACGTCCAGTGACGATCACGGTCTGACGCAATCCGTCGCGTGCGATTTCGGTTTGACCCTCGTCGTATTCAATTGTCGCCACCTGATCGAGTCGGAACAGCGACCCGCTCGAGGACCTGATCTGCAGAGCTCGCAAACTGTCCAGAGAGGTTCTGAGTTGTTTTGGTAAAATCACTCGCACATTGATCAGACGTCCCTGCTGCAGAATCGACGATGCGGCATCACCGCTCATCGCCGTTGTCACTGTGCTCGCAATATCATTGGCGGTAATGCCCAGCCGCGCTGCTTTTTCAGGCTCGACCTTGAATGTGACCGCGGGTCCGCTGATGGTGATGCCATTAAAGGTTTCTTCGACGCCGTGAATCTCTTTGATCAAATCCTCGACTTCAGCGGCTTTTGCCTGCAGTGCGCGCGTGTCTTCGCTGAACAGTTTGATTTCGATCGGATAAGGCGAACTGGTCAAATCGCCAATCAAATCCGACAGAATTCCCGGTGTTTCGACGCGATCCATCGTGGGTTCTTCTTCGGCGATTTTGTCTCTGATCTCTTTGGCGACATCTTCGGTCGAATTCTTGCGATTCGGTTTCAGCTTTACTAGAAAGTCGCCGGTATTCGGTTCGGTGATCGACAGACCCAGTTGCAGACCCGTGCGACGAGAATAACTTTCAACGTCCGGCGATTCTTTCAACATCTCCTCGACGTGTTTCAGAACTCGGTCGGTTTCTTCGAGTGAAGAACCGGGTGGCGTGAAGTAGTCGAGAACGAATGCGCCTTCGTCAAAAGCCGGCAGAAACTCTGAACCCAGTTTGTGATACATCCCGATTGCAATCAGCACAACACCAAGCGAAATCGCTATCACAATCGATCGATTGTGCAGGCTGAAGTCCAAAACCTGTTCGTAACGACGGATAATTGCGCCGAGAACACGACCGTGTTCAGCTTCTTCCTCATCCACTATTTCCGAAGTTCGCGGTTTGACCTTTAGAAATCTCTCGGCCAGCACAGGCGTGAAAAACAGCGCCAGTACCAGCGAAGTCAACAATGCCACCGCCATCGTCAATGCCAGCGAGCGAAAGAAGACACCGGTAACACCGGTCAATAATGTCAGCGGCAGGAAAACGACAACCGGCGTGATTGTCGATCCGATGATAGGAATGGTAATTTCGTGAACGGCGGCCATCACGGCCTCGCGCCGCGATTGCCCGCGCGAAATGTGTGTGTAAACGTTTTCGACGACAACTATCGCGTCATCGATAACCAGACCGATTGCGGCCGCGACTCCGCCCAAGGTCATCAGATCGAACGACAGACCGACCAGATACATCGCCAGGAATGTTGCAAGTACCGTTACAGGAATAACCAGAATTGCTACAAACGTAGTCCCGATGTTTCGCAGAAATGCGAACAGAATTAACACAGAGAGAATCAAACCGATGACGATCGAATCGCGCACTGATCTGATCGACGCGCTGACCAGCAGGGATTGATCGTAAAATGGAGCGATCTTGATGTCTTTTGGCAGAACCGTCGCGACGCTGGCAAGTTCTGCTTTCAACTCATCAACCACGGTGACCGTGTTGGCATCGGGTTGACGTGTAATATTCAGCAACACCGCCGGTTTGCCATCTGCAGTCACTATTGTGTACTGCGGCTCAACGCCGGCGCCCACAGTCGCAACCGAGTCCAAGGTGACCGGAGCGCCGTTAACCATTGCGACAACGATAGCGTTGAGCTGGTCAGGCGATGTTGCTTGACCGTTAACCAGAGCGAGTTCGAGTTTGTGATTTTCCTCGATTAACCCGGGTGAAGCGATAATGTTTGCATTGGTGACGGCGTCGACAACCTGTTGAAGCGTTACCGATCGCGCGGCCAGTTTTTCAGGATCGATGGTCACGTGATACTCGCGTATCTGACCGCCAGCCACTGCCACGCCTGCGACACCGGGCAAGCGCGCCAGTCGTGGTCGAACGGTATATGTTGCGATATCCCGAAGTGACGACGGATCGCGGCTCTCTGATGTCAGACTGTATCCCGCAACGGGAAACACGGCGAACGTTAAACGGTCAACGCGACGAATCTGGGCCGTCGATGGCAACGTGGATGAGAGTTGCGACAAGCGCGCCTGAACCAGTTGAAGAGCTTCGTGAATATTTGTGTTCCAGTTGAAGAAGAGATCGATTTCGCATGAACCTCTTGCCGTTGTAGAACGAATCCGAGCGATGCCGGGAATTCCGTTCATCGATTCTTCGACCGGTCGCGTTACTGAAACCAGCATCTGCGGCGCTGGCACAACGCCGTTATCGATAATGACAACTATTCGCGGAAAATCTGTTTGCGGAAAGATCGCGGTTGGCAATTTCCAGGCCGCGTACAATCCTGCCGCGCAAAGCAAACCCACTAAGACAACGACGGCTCTGGCCTGATTGGAGATTATCTGGGCCAGAGTCATTTCTTAGCTCCCGATTTGCTGTCTTCGGCTTTCTTTGCGCCGGAATCCTTTTTCTCTGACTTTTCATCTTTTTTGTCAGCAGGCTTTTCCGGGACCTTCTTTTCATCGGCGGGCTTTTTCTCATCTTCGTCTTTTTTGTCTTCACCGGATTTTTTTTCGCCGCCCGCAGATTCTTTTTCGCCTTTCTCATCGTCGGTCGCGATTTCGACGTGTGTTCCGTCTGGCAATGCGTAGTTGCCTTCGATCACGACTGTCTCGCCACCTTCCAGACCAGAAAGAATTTGCATGCTCTCTGCGTTGCGAATTCCGATTGTGACCTTGGTGCTTTTTGCGACCGATTTGTCATCCACGACCATCACGGTGCCTTCATTACCGTTCGAAGCATCCAGCGTGACGGCAGACACCGGAACAACCACCGCGTTGTCGACCGATTTGTTGGTGATGATCACATCGGCAGCGCTGCCCGCGCGAATACGCCCGTAAGGATTTTTCAAATTAACCCAGACTTCGACCGTGCGATTTGCAGGATCGGTCGCCCGGCTGATCAATGTTACGGATCCAGTGATTTCCTCATCACCCAGGTCCGCAGGTTTTACTGTGACCTCATCGCCGACTTTTAGTCCTGCAACAACGGTATCCGCGAACGGAGCTTTGGCGATGACTTCGCTCATATCAGCGATAGTGACCAGCTTTGTGCCGGCCGCCGCGAATTCGCCCTTGTATTGAAACTGGTCTGTGATGACGCCAGTAAACGGAGCGCGAATTGTTGCGTAGCTTAGCTGCGCATCCAGATTCAGCAGACGCTGTTCAGCCTGTCTCACCTTGTCTTCGGCCGCCGATCGGTCGGTTGCGTTGGTGACTTTGGTTTTCAGCTCTGCCGTCTGCTGAGCCAGTCGCAATGCATCCTGAGCCTGTGTGTAGGCCAGCTCGGCGGCTTCGACGTCTTTTTTTGATATGCCTCCTCTCTCAAACAACACGCGACGCCTTTCCAGCGTTGCCCGCGTGTTGTCGACATTTGCCTGCGCATCTCTCAAGTCTTTTTCCGCCTGAGCATTTCCCAGTGGAATTGTGCCCGCGCTGAGACCTCTGAGATTTGCTTGCGCCTCGGACAATGCCGAGGCGGCTTCTGCGCGTTGAGCCCGTAGATCCCTCGCCTCTAACTGTGCGATTACATCGCCTTCTTTGACCGCCTTGTTTTTGATCAGTCCCATCGTCGCAATCGGAGCGCTGATTTTTGGACTGATGGTGGCTTGCTCGCGTGGCGTAATCGTGCCGACAGCATGAACGGTCGAAGAAATAGATGTGCGTTCGGCTTTGGCAACTTTGACGCTGACTTTAACTTCTGCCTCTTTCTCTTTTTCTTCTGCGGGCCCGCCGGAACGAAGAAGCAGAATCGCGATTACCGACGCCACAACCAGCACAACAAAAATAATTGGCACCGTCCAGTTTCGACGGGTGTTGGTCACGACTATTGTTTCCTGCGAAACTTTCTCGGGTTTTTGTTCTTTGTCGGTCATTGACCTGTCACCTGCCTTAAACGCGCGAGAGCGACGTGATAATCGAAAAGAGCCTGCGAGAGCGCGGCTCGTTGTGCGCTGAGCGTAGACTGTGATTCCGTCACCTCAACAATTTGCGCCTCGCCTGCGCGATAACGATCGATCGAAATCTGGGCGTTGCGTTCTGCATCGACGATGCTGGTCCTGATTGCCTGCACACGCGCAGCTGCCGTTAATGCCTGCGACCGCGCGGTGAAGAACTGTGCGGCAAGCATTCTCTGCTCGACGGCCTTTTGTGATTCTGCGGTTTGCGCCCGTAGTTTTGCCTGGCGTTCACGACTCTTGCTGGCGCCCCAGTCGAAAATCGGAATATCCAATGTGATGGCGGCCGACGCACCCGAATGCTGTTTCAGGTTAGGCATCTGAATCGCGTCCGTATCAAATCCACCACTGATGGAATAGCCGAGCTGCGGTCTGCGCTCTGCCCGTGCGGCTTTTGCGTCTTGTTCTGCGGCCAGTCGCTGAGCCTCGAATTGCGCAAGACCGGGATTGCGCGCGATCGCTGCTTCAGAAAACCGATTGATCTCTCCCAGATCCGGCACCACAGTCGACAGATCAATCGTGATTATTGAATCGCCCACGCTGTTGCCGATAAGTGAGCGCAGAGAGTTCGCGGCCGCCTGTTCGCCCGCGCGAGCCTGTTCCAGTTCGTCACGGCGATTGGCAGTTTGCAGGCGGGCACGGATCAGATCGACTTGCGGAACTTCTCCGCCGTCAAACAGGAGAGAAGTTATATGCTCGAATTGTTCAGCGGCGCTGAGATTCACTTCGGCCGATTCTCGTTTTGTTATTGTCGCTGCCAGTGCGTAATAAGCTTCGTCGGTGGCTACGATCAGGTCGCGGCGCGCTGACTCGGTGCCGGCGTGTGCGGCTTCTAACAACAATCGATTGCGACGCAACGCTGCGCGCAATCGTCCGGCCAGATCGATATCCCCGGCAACATTTAGAAAAGCCTGATACTCCTTGACGCCGTTGGCTGCGATAAAGCTGGGCTCGCCCGAAGGTCCGACAACAGGGCTGCCGACAAATGGTGTCGTGTATATAAATGCAAGCGGCGCGGTGATCTTTGGCAGGAATGCAGCTTTGGCCTGTTTTACGTCTTCGGCGGCAATCTGTTCGCTGAATTGTGCCTGTTGATATGCAGATGCCTGAGCCAGCGCCAGTCGTACAGCTTCGTCGCGACTGAGCGGTGTCGATTGCATCTGGGGAGAGGGTGTTTGGCTGACCGGCGGCTGCTGTTGTGCGTATGCACCGCCGGTCATTAATGCGACAAGCATTAAAATCAATAGGCCCGATATCAGACCATATAAATTCGATTTAGTTTGTACGCAACCCGAAACTTGTCGTCGAATCATCAAAAAATAGATTCACTATTAGAAATTATTTTCCCTGGAGACGGAGTTAGTTGTCGCTTGTTGGTAACGGAAGAGTTTACAGAATGTAGATGAACAGAAGATTAACGCCTGAGGGTGATTTTGGAGTGCGGCGAGTTCTCGCCGCTTTGGTATGAGCCGACTTGTCGCCTCAAATTAAGAATTCTTCAATTGCGGCGACAAGTCGCCGCATACCAAAGCTGTGACAAGTCACAGCACTCCAAAATCAGGCTTAGCTATGCCCTAAAATTCGATGCGGTTTATAAGGCTCTTCCAGATATTTGATATCGTTGTCCGACAATCTGACCGACAATGCATCGACCGCATCCTGCAAATGCGCGGTCTTTCCGCTGCCGATGATCGGCGATGTGATGTGAGGTTTGCTCAGCATCCATGCCAGTGCGATTTGCGTAGGTTTGACTTCGTGGCGTTTTGCGACTTCGACCACGCGGTCGACAATCGCAAAATCATCGTCAGAGTAATATAGCTTTTGGGCGAAATCGTCGGTCTTTGCGCGCAACGTATCACCCGAGCCTTCGCGAGTTCGATTCCCAGCCAGAAACCCACGCGCCAGCGGACTCCATGGAATAATGCCGATGCCTTCCTCAATGCACAGCGGCAACATCTCGCGCTCTTCCTCACGATAGACCAGGTTGTAATGATTCTGCATGCTGACGAAACTCGCCCAGCCATTCATCTTTGATATATACAGCGATTTCGCAAACTGCCAGGCATACATGCTGGAAGCTCCGAGGTAACGGACCTTGCCCGCGCGAACCAGCGAATCCAAAGCGTCAAGTGTCTCTTCAATTGGCGTCGAATAATCCCAGCGATGAATCTGATACAGATCGATGTAATCGGTCTGAAGCCGTCGCAGCGAATCGTCGGTCGAAGCCAGAATATGTTTCCGCGACAATCCACCCTGATTCGGTTTGTCGCTCATTGGATGGAAGACTTTGGTGGCCAGAACGATTTCGTCACGTCTGGCAAAATCTTTCAACGCGCGGCCGGTGATCTCTTCGCTGACGCCCAGCGAATACATGTCGGCCGTGTCAAAGAAATTGATCCCAAGATCAAGTGCATGCTTGATGACTGATCGCGATTCCTCTTCTTCAATGACCCATTCGCGCCATTTCTTGCTGCCAAACGTCATACAACCCAAACAGATTCGCGAGCCTTTCAGCCCGGTTCTTCCCAGATTAACGTATTGCATTCCATCCTCTCAAAAAAACTCTGATGTTGCTCAGTGGGTTTGATTATATAGCGCGAGAACAAATTGGAAGTAAACGACGGCGGGCTGTCCGGCAGACTTTACAGGCGCGACGAGGCAGGCCCTAAACACTCCAGGAATCACCTCCCACGTAATTCCCGCTTCCGTCAGTGCAAAATGCCTCCACGTCACGCCCGAATTCGAAAGATCATTAGGAAGTGAAAGAATCCTAGCACATACTTTAACGGAACGTCAATATAATTTATATAATCTATAATATTATGTATAAAATTTTGGGAAGCCAAGTGAACGCGCAAGCTCAGAATTTTTAGATATTGAATGCGTAGCCGTCCGGGACGCGAGAATCGGACGGATTGGATTTGGTTAAGCTGGAATTGGACTGAGAGAATTTTGCCAGGTTTTCCAGAGAGGTATCTTCCAGGCAACTTACCAATATTGCCAGACAGTTATGCCACGTTTCGCGCACGGCGGCCGCAGTGCCGTGACGTTGTTTCTGTTTTTGGATAACGTCGATTGGACCTTCCAGAGCCTCGATTATTTGTTTCATCGAAATCTCGGCCGAATTTCGCGTCAGCAGATACCCTCCGGCAGGTCCGCGCACGCTGGTCACCAGACCGGCGCGTTTCAGATCTACCATCAGAACCGCGATTGATTCCCGTGTAATTTCCTGTCGTCGAGCTATATCAATGACCTGGACAGGCTTATCGGATGGCTGCAAAGCAATATCGACCATTGCTTTCAGCCCGTATTCAGCTTTTGCGGATAATCGGAGGTCCATATATAAAGCGATATATAAAGTATAACGCATTCAGAGTCAAGCAGGGAATGCTCAGGGAATAATGTTTGCAGATATCAGGAATAGCTCAGTCGACTTTGACGGGGGAAAACCGCAATGGCTGTTCGACGCAGGGATTCAGATAGACCGCAGCGTGCGATGGATCGCGAATCAAACTCAAACCTCAGCGACAAAAAACAACAGGTCACTACCAAACATTCCGCTGCCCGCGTACCAAGCATTGCGGATGCCACTGTTTTAAAAGACAAAGACGTATTCTTTATCAGCCGCGCTGATGGAATGGTTCCGCCGGAAGACAACCATGGTTTTGGGCTCTATTACAACGATTGTCGATATTTGAGCGTTTACCAGATAAAACTGGGCGACACTGAACCGGTACAGCTCGCGGCAAATTCGGACCTGGGATTCAAGGCGATTTGCGAACTGACCAATCGCGAAATTCAGACCGATACCGGTTGCATTGCGAAGGAACAACTGGGCATTCGATGGGACAGGGTAGTTTGCGGTGAACATCTGGCGCTGGCCGATGTGATCTCTTTCAGAAATTATTCGCCTGCTCCGGTATCGTTTCCGGTCACTTTCACATTTGATGCTGTGTTCGAAGACATCTTCGTCGTGCGCGGATTGCTGGATCACAAACCTGTTAGAGAGCACAAATCTTTTTGGGAAAACGGCGCGCTGTTTTTTGAGTATTTGGGCAGTGATAACGTGAACAGGGCATTAAAAATTCAGTTTTCTCAGCCGCCAGCTTCAGCAAACATAACAACGGCCGGTTTCAATATAGAATTACAACCTGCTGCGAGTCAGGATTTAATCGTTTCGATATCCATTTTCGAATCTGCGAACAGTATCAAAGGTAGCTCAGCCCCTGATGAAGATCTGGATCTGACTGAGATCGAACGGTCGTTGAATCGGTCGGCCAGCGATTGGATGAAAACCCAAACAGAAATCTCCAGCGATTGCGAATGGCTGAACAATCTGATGGATCGATCGATTCGCGATTTGCATATGCTGCGCAGCACTATTCAAGAGAACGAATATTTTGCAGCGGGTACACCCTGGTTTGCAACCCTGTTCGGCCGCGACAGCATTATTACATCGATGCAGACGCTTGCGTTTGATCCCGCCGTCCCTGAGCAGACTCTGCGATTACTGTCCAAATTTCAGGGAACGAAAATCAATAAATTGCGAGAGGAAACTCCCGGGAAAATCCTGCACGAATTCCGCGTCGGCGAGCTGACAAATAGTGGCGAGGTCCCATATTCACCTTATTATGGTTCTGTTGATTCAACCGCGCTGTTTTTGATCCTGGTTGCGAAACACGCGTCCTGGACAGGCGATTTGTCGTTGTTCAACGAACTGCGAAATAATATCGAGCTGGCACTGCAGTGGCTGGATGAATACGGCGACGAAGATAAAGACGGATATGTCGAATATCACAGTCTGCCGGGCGAAAGTCTGGTCAACCAGGGTTGGAAAGATGGCGGTGATGCAATGGTCAATGAAGACGGATCGACCGCAACACCGCCGATCGCGCTGGTTGAGGTTCAGGGTTACACCTACAAAGCGAAAAAGGCCATGGCCGATCTCTATCGTCGCATCGGTGAAGACGAACGCGCGGCGCGACTTGATACGCAGGCGAATGATCTTCGCCAGCGGTTCAACCGGGATTTCTGGCTAGCGGATAAGGGAATCTACGCGATGGCATTGCAGGCGGAGGGAAAACCTGTGTCGGTCGTGTCGTCAAATCCAGGTCACGCAATGTGGTGTGGAATCGTTGATCAGGAAAAGGCAGCCAGCATTGTCGAAAAACTGATGAGTGAAGATATGTTCAGTGGTTGGGGTGTCCGAACGTTGTCCGATAAGGAGCGTCGGTACAATCCGATCGGGTATCATCTGGGCACGGTATGGCCGCATGATAATGCGATAATCGCGGCCGGTTTTCGCAGATATGATTTTAATGATGAGGCCTGCGCAATTTTTGACGGCATCGCAAAGGCCGGCATGCACGTGGGGTATCGTTTGCCGGAGCTGTTTGCGGGATTCAGCCGCGACGATTACGTGATACCGGTGCCTTATCCGGTGGCATGTCATCCGCAAGCCTGGGCGGCGGGATCAGTTCCATTTATGTTGATGGAGTTGTTGGGGCTGGTGCCGATGGCGTTTGACAATCGCCTGGAAATCATCAAACCGGTCTTACCCAGATCTGTAAATCATCTGGAAGTTAAGGGCCTAAGGGTAGGAAAAGCCAGAGTTGATTTAACTTTCTCTCGAAAGTCGGAGCAAAAGATCCAGGTTCAAATCCAGAAGAATGATGGCGGTCTGGATATCGTTATTGAGGATCAGTCATGAAGGCGTCACGCCCCTAACGCGGAGTGGTCATCGGCCCATAATAGGCATGCCGCGATTGAACAGTGTATTCAGGGTGACCACGTACTTCGATCCGGACTCTTCGACGTCTACCGTCGGCCACGGTTTGGGCCGGGTAATATCCGACGATATATCGATTGTTAATATAAGGAAGTATTGCCTGGTAGATTCCCGCCGGATCAGTCGCGTGAATCTTAAAGCAGATCACTACTTTGATTGTTTCAATTCTGTGAACTTTCTCGGAGCATTACGCCGCCAGGATTCCTCAATGATTTTTTCCAAATCATCCACCTGAATCGCAGACAGGCGCACAAGCATATACGGGTAGCGAAGATAATGATCGGTGATATAAAAACGGTCTGGATACATTTTCATCAGGACTTCGCGCTGGTCGATTTCGACATTCACGACGATAGCTTCACCGCCTTGATGAAATCTCAGAAACAGATTTTTTCCTACGCGAAATGCGGGCATGCCGTAAGATGTGCCCTCTTCTGATCCGGGAAGTTTTCGGGCAATCTCAGCCGCGATTTCCCAGGTTATCGATTTGGATTTGGTATTTTTCCCCATGCAGTTTTGTTGAAGATGTCATTTATTATTTAGAGTTTTCGGATCAGCTACGCAATAGAATGGAATTCCTTCCGAGTCGAACTCATTTTCAATGAGATCACAGTGACAAGGGTGCTCGTCTTCGTAAGCTTTGGTTAAGTCAAGACTGATGGTTTGGCCGAGAAAACCCTCATTACTGCCTGACAAGCAGAAAATAATCACATATACAAACTCCGGCTTGTATCCTTCAATCTTTTCTGACGGGCGTATTTTTAAAGTACCTCCATATGCATCACCACCACAGTCTGGGGCGCGTTTTGACTCGGCCACTACTTTTCCGGTAACGCGGAATGACTCGGGCAAGGAGTCTTTTTCCTTCGCAAAATAGATACGCACAGGCCACGATTTCTTTGTATCTCGGATAGATGAAATTTTGTCAGTCTGTGTTGATAGTGAGGATGTGTCAGAGAAACTCGCCGATGTCAGAACGATAAGCGACAGAAGCAGAACCTTTTTCATATTCGTCATTCCGTTAGATCACGTAAAGCTAACTTGTCAGGGTCAACGACGACATGTTTTATTCGCTCACGTTTCCAAGTATACGTGATATGCACTAAACCATCCGATGTTTGTATCACAGCCGGATAAGAATATTCGCCAGGCTGATTTTCCAATACCAGAGCCGCTTTCCAGACTTTGCCGTCCGGCGAAACCGCGACATTCAGTGGGCTGCGTCCTTTGCTGTGATTGTAGACCAGCAGCGCCCGGCCGTCCTTTGACATCACTGCGTCGATTCCGCTGTTTGGATTTGGAAGATTGGTGTCGCGCATCGGGCTCCAGGTTTTACCGTTGTCATCGGACCAACTCTCGATAATAAAGCCCTGTTGACTGCGACACAGGATCTGAATTTTGCCAGACGGATAGAAAAGAACAGTGGGCTGGATGACTCCGAACTGTTTAGCGTCGTTTAGGGCCGCAGTTTTCTGCCACGTCTTTCCCAAATCAGACGTGCGCTCCATGTGGGTAGTCCAGATATCTGACTCAGTGCTTGAACCGCTGAGCAATGATCCATCCTTTAGCTGTACTGGTTTATTCTTAATCGGACCCAAGATGCCATCCGGCAATCGTTCGGGCTTTGACCAGGACTTTCCGCCATCCATTGAAGTCGTCATCATTCCCCACCATGTGCTGGGGCTCGGACCGACTTTGTAAAACAGCAGCAGCGGGCCGGTCTTCGGCTGGAACAACACAGGATTCCAGCAGGGAAGCCGCGTTCCGTCTTTCTGTAATCCGTTTGCGACCTCGGTTACTGGCGACCATTTGGTTCCATCGTACAGAGAGATCCAGATCCCGACATCGGGGCTTCGTTCGTATTTGCCGCCGAACCAGGCCGCAACCAGGCCGTCTTTTGTTTGCGCGATCGTCGAAGCGTGACAACTGGGGAAGGGTGCTGTTTCGAATACGAATTCCGTTTTGAGAATTCCTCGGTTGAAATTCTGAGGCGACTGAACCGCGGATACACAAAGGCAGATCAGCAAAAGAACAAAAGATGAATGGAATGATGTTCGTAAACCTATCCACATGACGATCGCACACCCCGATCTATCGGCTACTTCTTCAATATACCGTCCAATAGTACACCGGTATCGGTTGTGAAGATCAGTCTTTCTCCTTTGAGCCAGAGGTTGGTGACATAAAAATCGGACGAATCCGTTTCAAAAGCGGCGAATTCTTCTCCGGATGATGCCTGGTAAATTTGCAGGTCCCGGTGATTTCCTCCTATCAAAACGCGGGTTTCATCGACGGATAGATTCAACGAAGCGGCCTGACCATGTATAGAGGTTAAGTGTTTGACGTCATCGGTTTTGGTGTTCCATTGCGACAACCCAGTTCTAAAGTCCGTCAGATACACATACGTTCCATCGTTACTGACGACCACCTTCAGATCCGACAACTTGGTCTCCTTCTTGCGTATTTGGCGACCGGTAGCAATTTCGAAAAGATAAAATGTGCTTTTGTCGTCCACGGCGACCAGCCATTGCCCGTTTGCTGAAATGTCAAACGTGTCTACTTTATTATCCAGCTTGAATTCTTTCAGGCTGCGGCCGCCAGTGTCCGACAGAATCAGTCGTTGGTCAGATTTATAAACGAAGCCAGACCCGGCGCGTTGAATATGCACGCCTGGCTGGTTCACCGTAAGAAGTTTTTTCTGATCACCCGTATCAAGATTAACCAGAATGATCGACGTTGGTGATTTGTCGTCGCTATAGGAATAGACGGCACTGGGACTGTCAGCCATAAGCGCGAGACCCTGCGGCACCCCAACAGGCGTATGAAATTCCCGTTTGAGCGAGTAATCGACCGAATTCCAAAAACGCACAAATCCATCGTCGCCACCCGTCGCGACGATGGCGCTGCCGTCCGTGCGATCAATTACATCCAGCGCAAACACCAGTCCCGGCGTACTGAATAATATCTGTCCTTTTGAATCCTGTTGCTGCCATTTGACTAGCGCTGCCCCTTTTCTATACACGCCCCAGGCCGTTTTCCCGTCCGACGCCACTGCCAAAGCACACAACTGGTCAGGCTGTCCGTTGCCATGCCAGCCCCCGCCTTTAGCCCACTCTACTGTAGAAGTCATTTTTCCGTTTCGGAGCAAAACCGTTTTCTGAGGTTTGACCTCGTCATAAAGCACGAAGCCTCCAGAAGCGGTCCAAGCGACCGCTCCGGAGTCATATTTTTCGATCTCGGCGCCGCTGTGCGGATCGATCAGGATCACGTGTCCCGTGTCATTTGCAGTATCGAACATCCTGGCGGACAGAGCCTTGCCATCGGGTGCGGCCCACAATTCCATCCATAGTCGATTCTCGCTTTTTGCGATCAAATCGACAGGTGGATGCTCGGGTTGATCTATTGACAGGGTAATTATGGTGTTGGTTTGGCCGTCAAAATCAGTCTTTTCATCCACAATGTCAACGTAGATCGTGCGTCCGATGATAACCAGTCCTATTGCAGGATGCGCAAGCTGCCACGTCGCGATCTGTTTTCCGGTGCTTGCCTGCCATACCACTATCTGTCCGGTGATCGAAGCGGCAGCAACCAGGGTCTTACTTGCATCGGTCGTCAATAATGTGACCGAGGTGTTTTTAATTCCGACCCAGTCGACAAATGTTCCGTCATCCAGATTCCATTTTCGAACGGCCGAGGAACGTAGCCCTTCGGAATGGTAACCGCCGGCCGCAACAACCTGATGATCGTTACTGAGAGCAACCACGGCGTGGATAGGATTGTGCTGATCGAGCCGCCGGATCACGTGACCGTCAGCGGTGTTTGTCACCACCACTTCGCCTTTTTCCGTCCCGATTACCAGATTTTGGTCACCATTGCAGAACGCGACTGAGTTGAATTCATCACCATGCGCGTTGACGCGTCGAGCAATATGAAAATCAACATCCTGTCGGGCTGTAACCTTGCCATTAAGTGGTAACGAAGAGAGAGCAATAGCGGTCAATATCGCCGCTTTAGCGATCGTGCTTAATGACGAACTGAGCCGCAGCTTTCTCATTTTGAATGCGTCCACAAATATCAACAGAACTGAATGATAAATCTGTGGCTATCAGCTACAGAGCAATTTGCGTACAACATCGCCAAAAACGCAGACCCGCGTCCGAGAATTCAGGATGATCAGAGCCATATCTTCATATATCAATGGATTACGCCGGTAATCCGGGACCGGATTGGTAATTTATGGCGCGATGATAGCGGTAGGGTTCAAAGTGATTTTCGTTCGGTTGACGCAAGATTGATGCGCGCATTGCGGGTCGATCCGATCAATGCATTGAGATATGAATAGACCCGGGCACATTTACTGCGGGCGCCCGGGCCGTTCATCTGACGGGTTAGCGGCAGGCGCGGGTTGCTGGTCCGCGCGTCCTGCCCAATGCCTTTAGCTTATTGCGAAGAATCTTGACGGCTGCGCTGTGAATCTGCGACACACGCGATTCGTTTACGTTTAGTATCGATGCGATTTCCAGCATGCTCATCTCGTCATAATAATAGAGCGACATTACCAGCCGCTGTTTCTCTGACAGCTTATCAATTGCTGCGGCTAATTGTTCGCGCAGCTCGGCTCGCTCGAACTGGTGATAAGGGCTGTTTTCAACCGCGTCGGGAACCAGATCGATAACGTCGGTGGTTTCCGCGTTGCCATTGTCGGAACGATCAATGGTTGATTCGAAATTTCCTACGACAGTACCCTTCAGATCTCCGGTCAGTTTGTAATACTGGTTTAACGTGATGTTCATTTCCGCGGCGATCTCTTCGTCGGATGCCGGTCGTCCCATTTCGCGTTCGACTTTTTCGGCTGCGATTTTCATATCGCGGCTTTTTCGTCTGATCGATCGCGGAGCCCAATCGAGATCACGAAGATAATCCAGCATCGCACCGTTTATCCGCTGACGCGCGTAGGTTGAGAATTGCAATCCGCGATTGAGTTCAAATTTCTCGGCGGCATCCATCAACCCGATCACACCGGCGCTGACCAGGTCATCGATCTCGATGCTGGCTGGCAGACGTGTTTGCAGCCGTTGTGCCAGGAATTTTACTAATTGCAGATTTTCCAGGACCAGTTCTTCATTGCTTTTGATTTTTTTCTTAGCGGAAACTTTTCTTGATTTGGTCGGATTGCAAAGCGCTAAACTCATAATACTTCTCTTCCTACTTTCTTTTTTTGGCTCCAAGACGTCCTATAAACGAAAGCACATTGTTCCCACCGTTCGGACTAACGTCGCCGCGCATCGTTCGCGCGATCGCCTGAAAACAATTGCTGGCGCTGGTATTCGGATAGGACAATGTAACTGGTTGCTGCTGCATTACAGCTCTTGTGACATTCGGATCGTGATCGATGCGTCCCAGGTATTCGATCCGGTGATTCAAAATCCGCAGAGCGGTGTCGTGAATCTGGTCAAAAACATTTTTTGCGGAAATGGCATTGCTCGCATCATTTACTATCAAGCTGATGGTCGAATTCGGACTGGCCAGTTTGACGTTCTTAACGATTGCGTATGCACTAATAATCGCGGTCGGCTCGTCGGTGGTGACTACAATTACCTCACCAGCCAGATTGACCAATCTGAATAGTCGATTGGAAACTTCGGACGGCGCGTCTATCAAAAGCCAGTCGACATTGCTGGTTGCCTGGTTGACCGCGCGGATCAATTTGTCCTGCAAAAAAGGATTAGGTTCAGAAAGGTGGACACTGCCATTGCCTGCCGGAAAGATTCGGACGCCGAGTGGCCCATCAACGGCGATTTCGTCTAAATTCTTTTCACCGTGCAGTACATGCCCGATGTGATAACTAGTAGTCAGACCAAACAGAATATCCAGATTTGCAAGGCTAAGATTGGCATCCAGAATCGCGACCCGGTCACCGGCGGCGGCTAACGACAAAGCCAGATTCCCAACTATGTTGGTTTTACCTACGCCACCCTTGCCGCTGGTTACGACAACCACGCGAGCCCTTTTCGGCTGGGTCATCTGAAATGTCGTCTCGCGGTCCGATGTCTGGGGAGCTATCATAAATAAATTTCTGTGTTTTACTTTCGAGAAGTAAATTGCCTTAAGCTTCGAAGAAAAAGTCAGCAATCAGCTTCCGCGCCTGTTAATGGCAAGCGGTGTACCGTGCGCCCACGATTGTTACAATTTTTATGATTGTTGATTTCAGGGAAGTTAGCCGCGCGGTCGGAATTTACTATTGCTGAGAGCGACAAATTCTGACCGGTGGAGGGATGTTAGTGTCAACAGGCTGACGGTTTACCGACACAGATCGGCGGTTATTCACTGATCAGCGTTCCCTGCGAAGCGACAACCCGCCAGGTTTCGCCCCGTTTGACGCAAACATCTGTAAATCTGAGCTTTACCGTTACGCGGTCACCCTGATAGCTACCTGTGGCAGTGGTCTTACCGGTGACAACGGCGACGTCGCCAAAGCTGCGGATGGCAATATCGTCAATCGAGCCGGATTCGATCTTCCGTGTGCCGGTTTTAGCTTCGCCAAGGACCTGCGATTTGGTCATCACGCGTCCTCGGGGATCGGTAACCGACCAGTCATCGTCAAGCAGCGATTCGATGGTGGCGAAATCGCTTTCGACCCAAGCCTTTACCAGTTTTTGCTCAATGGCGGTTAGTTCGGCGATTTGATCTATCATGACCTATTTCCGTCCTTTGAGCTATATTGCCGGTTATTATGTATTGAGCTGGCAACAAGCTGTATTACTATGAACGAAATTACTATCCAGAACAAACCGCTGCAGATCAAAGTCCAATCTTGACTGCCGATCTCAAAACCGCCAAAGGGAACGCTGTAGAATCTGCCTTTATTCAGCGCTCGTGCGATGCCGACTCCGGTAAAGAAATAGATCAGCAAGCCAGTTGGGACAGCTGCCAGAAGTTTCAGGATGAATTTAATATAAATATCCTTTAGTTAGTTGATTAATTTCGTCGCGTAGAGAGCACCGATTAATCTGTCGCCATATTTGAATCCGACTGCCAGAATGATCAGCGCTATTGCGGCTCCCATCGATGCCCACGCTAGTCCAAACCTGATTGCAAACGAGAGAATCTTCGAATCCTGACCTTCGCCCTGATAAACCACCGTCACGGGATCGCCGACATTATATGCTGGTGGATTCGATGAAAACGTAGTCATAAAATGGATTTCGTTGCCGCTCTTTGTTGTGAATTTGATTTTTGGTGAGTATTTCGAGGTCGCCGTTTTTCCGCGCGGCACGTTCTCGATAACCGTACCGCTGGCAATGGTACCCTGTTTGATCGACCAATGCTGATAAATGGCTAGCCCAAGTGAAACCGTCACAAAGGGGATAGCAACGATAAAAAGTATGGATGAGACGGTCATTTTATCTCCTCTTTTTCGTAGTCGTAAACAGCTTCGGTAACCTGAATTTCAGGATTGGCAAATGGGTTTTCCGTGGCAGCGATTTTAAGCTGTTTATGAGTTTTTCGATTGCGCTGCGATTTGTTGCGCAGTCCCATGGACCACACCATCAAGGCTGGTGGTAAGCTAAACAGCAAGAAAATGACAAGATAAAGCGCTATCTCAGCGTAAGCGTAGACCTCGGCTTCACTTCTGGTCTTGGTCGTTAGGATGAAAGTCAGTCCACCAATCCCGGGGATGTTCAAAATAGCCAGGATCAAACTCACCGGGAGTATCAGATTCTTTGGGATCAGGCTTGTAACATAACTGCAAATGTAAACATACAGAATCAAGACGATCAGTACTGCAATAATTTCGGGTTTGACGACGATGAATAACATACAAACGTCTGCCTGCTTTGAGTTGTCTTACCATTAGTATACGACCAGGGTAGCCGATCAAGATGCACAAATCGTCTTCGAGATGCCTGGCCAGATTTCGGATCACTGTTGTTCGATCTGAACGATAACGCCGACTTCTTCCAGGGCGACTTTCAAAGCTTCGGCTTCGGCAGAGGAGCCAAGTGGAAAAGAAACAACCTTTCCGCTAACCATGTCGTCAACACAATTCTTGGCTTCTTTTAGACCGAGAGCCAAATGAGTGCGTAAAATCTTTACCGTGGAAATCGTCAGCACTCCCGGACGCCAACCTGTGATATTGAGCTTTGGCATATCGCATCAACTTTCCGGTTAGGTTCCCTCCTACTCAAGATGCGGAAGTACAAGGTTCGCCAGACTGGCAATGTTCCGGGCGTCGTCAATACCTCGGTGATGTGTGCCTTTCAGGGGCAGCCTGGCCAGTTTGAGGGCTGTCGCCATGCCGCAAGGCTTTACCCCAAACAGGCTCGCAAACTCTGCTTTGAGATTAATATGCCGATTAAACTTTTTTGGAAACACAATTCCGTGGCGCTGACAGTCGGTACGGAATTGATTCAGATCGTATGCTCCCCACGAACAGAGCGTGTATGACTCAGTCCCGATCCATTTGAGTAAATGGTCGAAAACCGTTGGAAATGTGTCGGCGTCATCAACGTCCGATTGAGCAATTGTTGTCAGGTTTTTACAGAATTCACTCAGCGTTGGTTCAACAACTGGTCGTACAAATCGCGCGAATTCTTGGGAAGGTATTGCTGTAGCTGATGGCAACATCACCGCGCCGATTTCGATAATCTCCATCTGATTGCGGTTATGACTACCGTCCCAACATGTTGCCTCAAGATCAACGATTAGGTACCGCATCGTCTGACTCCACAGGAAATGGGCCTTCGGCGAATTTGGTTGCGTGATATCCTTTCGCGCCGATCTCCAGGGTCAACGGACTACGCCACTCCTCACCTCTGCGCAAGCAGTTTAGCAAATATTGAAAATCATATTTCGGTTGCCACCATAGATCTTTCCGTGCGCGTTCGTTGACATAAACGCGTTCGATGCTGGGAAACATTTTCCAGCCGCGACGCGCATATTCGGATTCGTATTCAGGAAACAAGCGTTCCACGACGGCCGGAGCATCGCTACGCAATTTAATCAGATCATCAGCTGTGAACGGAGTTGTCGCGCTGATAATGTAACGGCCGAAACCGATAGCATCAGCCCGTTCCAGCGCGAGCAAATGGGCGCTGACTACGTCCGCAACATCGACGCGGCGATAAAGGAATTCATTTATTTTGGCATTGGCGTCGGCATAGGCTTCGCGGGTTTTCGCGTTGTCATCCTCTTCCGGAAAAAAACGAGAAGTACGCAGAATCAGACACGGCAATTTATGTTTGCGATGAAACAAATAACACAAATCCTCGGCCGCGGTTTTGGTCACACCATAAATATTTTTTGGAATCGGAACAACATCTTCGGTAATCCAGGCCGCAGGTTGGTCAGGCGGCGGAGTCAACGCGCTGCCAAATGTGCTGGTGGTGCTGGTGAAAATGAATGTCCTGACGCCGGCCGCAACGGCCTCTTCCAGCAAATTCAGCGTCCCGCTGATATTGGTATCGACAAAGTCCTGTCTGCTGTGTGTCGCGACATGCGGTTTGTGCAACGTCGCCGTGTGCAGCACCGCATCCACATTCTGCATACATCGTCTGACAAGCTCGCGATCGACGATCGATCCAACATGATCCGTAAAATTCGATGGACTGATATCGATGCCGATTGCGTTGTGATCTGTGTGTTTGAGCGTGCGCATCAGCGCTTCGCCGAGATGACCGCTGCTGCCTGTAACCAGAATTTTCATACATTCCTTTGAGAAATAAAACACGAACCATAACACAAAACCATCGATCAATGAATTTCGGCCTGATCAACCGGAGCGACAACTCAGGCACGCTTAACAACGCAGTTGAAACAACCGGGAGCTGCGTTGTGTATATGTAAATATGCAATCTTGCTGTCTGAAAAAAGTTGCCGAATGGTTTCTTCCAGTGCCTGTCCCTCAACAACCTTAGCCGTTTTCATCAACGTTTTTTCGTTATATGCACGGACCGAAAGAAGCCGATGACGAAGCATCAAAGGAATCTCGTTTACCTCGAGCCTCGCTGTTTGTGCCGCCTCACGAACGAAGATGGGACCAGTCGATTGATAGGGCGAATTGACATCATGATGCGCAAAAGGCGCCAGAATTACTGTTTCACCTATCTCGGCGTCGGTTAAGCTGACCCTGCATGGGAAGCCGGGATTACTGTCAACAATCATTCGGCGAGCGCCGTGTTCAGATAATTCAGCGTCTGACATTGAGAAAAGATGTTCGAAATGCTCGCGTGAAATAGCCGTTATTTGAAAGTCAGAAGTCATCACATACCTCAGCAGTTGCAAATTTTTTGGTCTTTCTGAAACCAATTCAATGCGGTGAGTTTACTGCTGCAGGATGTTTGTCTTCTATCCGATACTTGCTGTCGAACTAAATTTAATGGAGACTCGAGCGGGATTCTCAGAACTCTGCTTCGCCTTCCAGATAGAAAACGCAGCAACCCTCCAGCTCGACGCGATCACCGATCAGTCGACAGATCACTTCGCCGCCGCGTCGCGATGCCTGAAACGCACGGAATTCTGTTTTGTTCAGCTTGGCCGCCCAATACGGAGCGAGCATCGTATGCGCCGCGCCGGTAACCGGATCTTCCGGAATGCCTTTTTTCGGTGCGAAGTATCGGCTGACGAAATCGTATTGCGCATCACCTTTGGCGGTAACGATCACACCCGGCCGATCAAGTTGTGAGACGGCGGTCATATCAGGCGCAAGCGTGCGCACGAAGTGCTCGCTTTCGAGCAGAGCCATATAATTAAATTCGTTAGCGACGACCTCTACCGGCTTAACGCGCAGCGCTGATTCCAAATCAGGCGGCGTCGGAATCAATTGAGACGGCCGAAAAGGGAAGTTCATTACATAGCTGCTGTCAGTTCGATTCACTGTTAAGGGTCCGCTCTTTGAATGAAAGACAACGTTGTTGCGGCCGGGCTCCAGGCGTTCCATCACGACTGCTGCGCTGGCGAGTGTGGCGTGTCCACACAGCGGGACTTCGGTAACCGGCGTGAACCATCGAATTCGATAGTCGGTGCCGTCGCGAACTACGAAAGCGGTTTCGGCCAGGTTATTTTCGGCCGCGATCGATATCATCACCGCTTCTTCGGGAAAATCGTCCAGTGGAATCACCGCAGCGGGATTTCCTGCAAATCGTCGGGTTGTGAACGCATCTATCTGAAATATCTTTGCGCGCATTTTGAACGTGCCTCTGTATAAACAGTTTTCTAAATTATTTGTCCGAACATGATGGTACGAATAAATTACGCTTTGGTTTTAAGGCGTGTTCTTGCGATCAGCGGCTTGCAAATTGGAGCTAGCGCAATTTTACATAATCGCTGTATTTGATTGTGACTTGTATGCGTTCCGATCGGCCTGGAAATGCCAATTTATCATCACTGGTTCCCGTGGCTGGAAACATAAATTTATTATCAATCATTGTACGTATTGTCTCTATAACCGGATATTCCTGTCTGCCACTTTGAACGAACTTGCCTACCGTTTTTACGATTGTCAAACTGGCAACATCGACCCAAATGCGCCCCAGAAACAGGCGATTGCCGGCGGTTACTGCTACGGGTTTGACGTCAAACGTATACAGGTCATGTTTGTCGACACTCTCTTTTTTTAGATACGTAAATTTATACAGTTTGGCCCGGGCGGACTGGAAAGGGAATTGATATGGACCGCGAAGATTGTCCAGATCATCAAGGGTTACCGCAATCGGCATTTCCTCTTTTGGGAAAGGCATGCTGATGATTTTGTCTATCTGTTTTCCGGATTCATTCAATGAAATTTGTGATACACGATGGTATTCGCTTGTCACCTTACCATTTTTAACCGTCTGGATATCGAAATTCAGTTTGTAACCGTAGAGGCTGAATTCCTCGAGGAGAGCGGTCTCGTTTGCTGTGAACTCGGCGATCACGTGATCAACATCGATTTTGTCCGGTACCGGAATTGAGTCGCGCATCGCTGCATAAGTATCCGCTTCCGGAATAAAATGTGTTCCTAATCCGAATACACAGAGTGCTAAGATGATGATGACAATTTGTCGAATAGATGTGCGCGGCATAAAGACTATGCTCCTTCGTTTTGCCCGACTGCAATATAGCATTGAACGCAGGAGGTAATAAAATTTGCAGCATTATACTGATCGACGACCCGACTGAATATCGGTGATACGAATAAATTACTTTTGCGGCTACGCCGCAAATTGGCGGCGTAGCCGCATAAGAAAGAACAGCGGCACCGGTGAGCCAGAGGCTCACCGCACATCAAAGCGGCAGAGCCGCCCGCAATAGCCAGGTCGCCAATAGTATCCCAGGTCGGAGCACTCCAAATTTGATCCCACCGTTTGGCGATCTCTATTATTACTAACGTTGCGCCGTTAATCCGGCTGTGATCGTCACCGCCTGCGATAAGGTATCCTCCGATCGCAGCAGATTCCGCTCTTCACGCGATTTTGGAACTTCGCATCCAGCGTTTTCACCGGAAAACCACAAATTACGCAGAAAATATTTATCTCCGATATGATCGAAGGTCAGTTCAGTATTGTCTGACGCATCTGGTTGATATGCACCGTTGACATCAACAAAAGCGTGACTGGAATTGTCATCGTTTTGAATCGATATCAGGTAACCATCGTTTGGTAGCCCACGTTGAATCGTGTAGTTTCCCGCCGGCATCACCTGATTCCCCACAATGAAATCGAACGGAATCTTTGCTTTTACTCCCCATTTAAGCTGGGCAGAAGCCGTACCGACGATCAATAAACTGAATATTGCAACCGCTATGACAAAATTGAAAATGCGAGATTTCATAAACTCTCCTAAAACCTTGGTGCAAGGGCGACCGCTGGAGCAGATCGGTCTCCGGTTTCAATTCAGCGGCTTTGGACGAATTGCCACAAGCTCCACCGCTGTATTCAAACATGATTTGGTGCTCTACATTGTCTGCGTTTCATCGTGTTTCCCAGGACGGCAGCGTTTGCGCAATTGCGATTCGATCGATCGTGATCATCACGCTGTTGGTGTCAGGAAAGAACATCATCAGAACCGAATGCAGTTTTCGATTCTTACCGCTAATAACGAATTTAGTGAATGAAACATGATTGTTGTAGACGCTGCGAAACCGCTGTTGCAGTTCTTTGCCGTCCCCGTGCAATACATCACCGAAAAAGTCTTTGCCAACAATGGCGCGAGTGTCGAGTATTTCCAGTCTGGTATGATGTACGCTGAATGCAATTACGCGACCGGCCGCGTCAAGCTCGAACATGCCCAGCGGCAATTCAGCAGGAGCTTCGATCATTATGACATCTCCTCTTTTAGCTAGAGGGTGAGCCAAACCGACTATCTGGTGGTTTCGTGCGTGGTGTCGATATCGACAATTCAAAAAGCTGTAGAGCGGGCCAGCCTTTGAACCACTTTGTCGTTTATCAACCTTCGGTGATTAAGACGTGTTGCAATGCAATTGGTAACGCGAACAGAAAAGCTTCAGGTGGTATTCAGAATTAATTTTGTCTAATCATTTTCATTGATCTTACCCGTTACTAATCGCCGAGGCCGGCGTCTTAAAAATTTGCAGATTGATATTTGAGGCTACTCCCCAGAGTGCATATTTGCTAATCGCCGAATTCCAGCAGCAATTCGACGCGCCAAAAGGAGAGACACACATGGCGATCAATACTTCACTGATGCGATTTGCGATAATTTCAATTGTTCTCGGGTTTCTTTCCACCGGTTTGATTTTTGGACAAAACACAAATAAATCAGAAGCGATAATTACCAACACGGGCTCCAGCGAAGATCCGGGTTATGTAATCACTGTTTCCAGGTCAGGCGATGCGACTTATAGATGGCACTCAGATAACAACGATACTGAGGAACTGGCTGCAGAGACGGCCATCACCAAATCACAGCACGCCAAAATTCCTATGCCGATCGTTAACAAACTGTTTGCAGATCTCGATTCTGTATCTTCAGTATCAAATCTGCCGGACGAACATCAGACCCATAGCGACGCGATTGAATCGGTCACTTACATAACCTATCGCGGACAAACTTCACCTGATTTGAGTAATTCCAATAACACCGCCAAATCCGCTCTATATGATGATATCGCTCAAGTCAGCCTGGCATTCGCTTCTAAAGAGGACGATGACGATGCCGCGCCCACAGCGCCGGCTCAAACCACCAGAAGGATCACACTGGCCGACAACAACTCAACAATCGAATTAAGTGTAGGGCAGACGCTGATTGTTGATCTCGGTGGTGGCTGCGATTGGGCCGTTGCCGGCATGGACCAGGGACTGCTGGATCAAGTACAGAAGGGCACGGACAGCAAAGGTGCGCGGCAGACATATCGCGTGACTTCCGCCGGGATGATGATATTGCGGATGATTGGTGGGCCGAATTGCGCAGTCGATAAATCTTCGGATTCAACAGGCCCTCAGGAATTCCAGGTTGCTATTTTTGCCCGTCAATGAGGGTCCGTATTTCGGTTGAATAATAAAGGAGTAATACGTTGTCAGAAAATTCCAAGCCGAACAGGCCGAGGCTAAGGTCCGAATTCACCTGCCTGCTGCGCGCCGCATTCATTTTTTTGATTATCATATCCAGCTTTGGCGCGCCAGCTTTTGGAAAGCCATTTCCATCGCTTGCGATTGCGCAGGACAGAAATTCTCACCATCAATTGAAAGAGTTCGAACAGTTTCTTGAGAAAAACCCAGCGATCGAGGCCGATCTGAAAAAAGACCCATCGCTGGTCAATAACAAAGACTATCTGGCGAAGCATCCGGACCTGCAAAAATTTGTAGGGACACATCCTGGGTTGCTGCAGGAACTGATGGCAAAGGATGAATCCTGTTCTATTCCGATTCCATCGATTTTCGACAGGGTCTCGCCCGCGGTTGTCTATATCAATGCCATGTCGATCAATCCGTACCAATCGTCAGACCGCGTAGAGCACATAATCGGCTCTGGATTTATATTTGACGCGTCGGGTTTGATCCTGACAAATTCGCACGTCGCGTTTGCGCGTCAAATGCTGAGCGTTACTCTCGACGACGGTACAACCTATCCCGCGCAACTGGTCGGCGCCGATCCGATTTTTGATATCGCGGTATTGCGCATTCCCAAACCTGACAAAGTTCAGTTGCAAACAATACCATTGGGCGATTCGGATCATATTCACGTGGGCGAAGACGCAATCGCGATCGGGAATCCATTGGGACTTGACCAGACGTTAACGCGCGGAATCGTGTCCGCGATCAACCGAATAATGCCTGGGCCGACCTTTTCGTTGCAGGAGCCATTGATCCAGGTTGACACCCCGATCAATCCCGGGAATTCAGGCGGGCCGCTGTTGAATCGTTGCGGAGAGGCTGTCGGAATCACAACTGCGATCATCCCGGACGCCAGCAACATCGGGTTTGCGGTTCCGATCAACCTGGTCAAGGCGACGCTGCCGTCGTTGATTTCACAGGGGCATCTGGTTCGGCCGTGGCTTGGCTTTCACGGACAGTTTGTCGACGCCGATCTGCAGAAATTTTTAAAGATCCCGCTGGACGTCGGTTTCCTTGTCGAAGTGGTAGAGCCCGACAGCCCGGCCGCGATGAGCGGAATGCAGGGCGGTTCCGTTGAGCTGACGCTGGCCAGCGTGGATATGTTGGTCGGTGGCGACATCATAACCAAAATGAATGGGACGACTCTTAGCTCGCCCGAGCAGATTATTTCGGTATTGGATAATCTGAAGGTCGGGGCTTCGCTGGATATGACGGTATTTCGTGACGGCAAGTATCTGGATATCGATTATGTCCTGCCAGAGCGGCCTCTTTTGCCGGGCGACATTCCCGCACACGGTTCTACATCATTGGTTGCAAGGCAACCAGCGAGCAAACGATTGCCGACCAAATCGGTATTTCGTTTTTGAAGTACCTGGGAGCGCGCGCCAATTGTTTATAAAGAGTCTTCCAGGTCTCTCGCCTTGATGCCATATACATTAGGGTTGCCTTGAAAGGCGATGTGTCTTTTGTGATTTTTTTGAGTTGTGTCTAACTAACGGTGCGCGTTCCCAACGACGCAATCTTCGGAAATGGCCGGAGGAGCATTGCAACCTTAGTCGATTTACTTTTTGGACAAGTGAGCGAGAGCCTTATTAACTTTCGAGAGGAAAGATTTTTGTTCGACGCTTGACGTCACTCGCAAACGAGTGAAAGACAAAAGGTCAAGTTTTATATCAGCGTAAATACCCGACGGGTCTTCGTGAAAGTGAAGGAACGCCTTTGATTTTATGTAGAAAGACCCGGGTGTTCTTTCAAAGAGACAGTCACGCTTGCGAAGGTCTTTAAGCAGGGTGGTCAAAACCGAGAGCGTTGCGGCCGATGCATGCTTCACTGGACTGTCCTCTCTTTTTTGATTTTGGGGCTTTGCCGCTTTGATGTGCGGAAAGGCTCTGCCTTTCCGTGATGGGTTTTCTTTTTTCTTCCGCGGCTATGCCGCCAATCTGCGGCGTAGCCGCGCAAGAGAGAACAGCGGCGCCGGTGAGCCAGAGGCTCACCGCACATCAGAGCGGCAAAGCCGCCAGAAATAGATAGTTCGCCAACAGTATCAAGGATGCGCGCGCTCCCAGTGATTTCAATCTTTGAAAATGGCCGACGGAGCTTTGTATTGTTTGTCCCAGTCTTCCCAGACCACGTCGGTGGCTCCGATGTTCAGGGCGACTACTTGCCATTGATCACCTTTTTTGCGAAGCAGCGCAGCAAAGTTGTTATCGAATACGCCTTCTTTATATTCCTCTTTGAATGGCGTGATTGAGTAATCGATTGGTTTGCCCCCGGGCTGCTGTGGTGTGCCATAAAGGAATGCCCATCCATCCTGTACTTTCAGGTGACTGACAGCGAAGATAACTTTTTGTTTTAACTTGGCCTCGACTGGTTTGCGCAGAGCGTCCATTATTGCGTTTCGCTCTGGGCTGCCCTGCTTCGGCGTGTAGGCAGCGTTTTGTGAAAGCGTATTCGTAACAAGCAACAATGCAAGAGATGGCGCGACGATATAGCGAAATAGTTTTTTCATGGTTCCTTCCGAATTTAAGCCAAGCACTATAACTGTTTATTGCTTTTTCGCTAGAGTGGCAAGGCGCTGCTTGCTCAACTTCGCCGCAACTGCGGCGTTACGGTCAGCAACCTCGCCGATGTTCAGCTGCACCGATGTTCCCAGCACCTGTGCGATCTCTGATGGCGTCAAACCGTAATCCTGCTCAAGCCATTGCGACATACCGCTGACGGCTGCACGCAACGACTCTTCCAGCGAACCGCCCATCCCGACTGTCATTATCTGCGAATCCGATTCCACGCGCGGAGTGTTGAATCGTTTGTTGCGGATGAGAGTCGCAGTGAATTCCACTTCCATCGACGTTTCCAGCGCGTCGCCGTTCAACTCGCCATCGCCCTGCGCCGCATGACCATCACCAACGAAGAGCAGCGCGCCCGGCCAGTTAACCGGCAAGTAAACCGTGACACCTTCAACGACTTCGTTAAAGTCCATATTGCCGCCAAAGCCGCCCGAATCACCCGTTACGACTGACCCGCGGGCCGGTGCAGTTGCAACGCATCCCAGCATCGGACGCAACGGCACCGTAAAATTCTTCAGATGATCACCCGGTTTCTCGCTGGTCGCGACCATGCGCTCGCGATCCAGATGCCAGCGAATATTATTTCCGGCGTCCTTGAGCTTCACTGCCAGATCGCTATCAACGGCGCGATCAACAATGCCATCATCGCTGATGGCGTAATCGCGGTTCAGGCGAATGCGCGTAAAATGCACAGCGATAGTGTCGCCTGGCCACGCGCCGTCGATATAGAACGGTCCGGTCTGCGGATTTCCGCCGTAAGATCGCGTGACACCGCGTTCGTCTCCGCCGCCAGCATCAACCGTGGTCGTATGAACTGTGTCGCCGGGCGAGATGTGCAGAACGGGCTGAATAGAAGCGGAAAATTCCCGAAAGAAAGTTGTCGGCGTGAATTCGTGGCGCTCGGCCGGACCATTGCGCGGCGCAGGTCTGCGAGTGGCCGTAATCGCGCTCTGCCGCACATTCTTCGGCTCTTCCTTAAGAGTTTCCGCGAACTTCCCGGAAATTGTGCCGCTGCTCAACGTGGCCGTGCATTCGATTGTGCTGAAGTCATCGCGAGCGATGAAGTGCAGAGCGTCGCCCTGCAGTGTGCCTTCGATCTTTTTGCCGCCGCCAAAAGCGCCCGTTACTTTGCCATTCTCGAGTTTGAGCATCATCTTTTGAAATTGCGTATCGCCAGAAACGACGCGCGCGATCAGCCATTGACCAGTGATTGCGTCATTTGACTGTGCCCGAACCAAATTCGAAAATCCAATGCAAACCAGGACCGCCAGAATAATGCCCGCGACTTTTCTCATAGAGCCTCCAATGCCCAGGCTCAGATTAGCCTGTGACCTTTTATTTTTGATTTGATACCGGGATCAGACGGTATGTCAACTGCGTCCGCGTATCGTTTGTATTGATCGGGCGATCAGTTATGCATAGGGTACAGGTGACTGGCTCTGCCGATTTCGTCGAACGAAAAATCCGTCGTACGGCGGCCAAATTATCGTTGATACAATTGCGCCGCAGGATATCAAAGCAATTGCCCCCAGAAAGCCCATCCATGTATAGCCAGCCGATAATCCCGGCTGCAACGCGGTTAAGAGCCACAGTCCGACAAAGATCAAGAACGTATATCGAGCCCAATTTCTCAGCATTAGCAATCCGATAAACGAGATCAATTCAATCAGAAACAGCGACGTACTAAACATCCACAACAATGTGTTCAACCATAAATGCTTCTCATAATCGCGTCGTATGATGTCTGCTAGTTCCGGTGGCAGGTTAGAAAATCTCGACCAGGAGAGTACCGTAGCCAGGAACGAAACTGCGAAATCGATAATGACAATAGTCCGAAATATTTTTCGCGTCATAACTTTGCGATTCTAAATCAAGACAAGATAGAACGGAACATTCAGTATTCTTCCTTCCGGAAAGACTCTCGATCATCGCTCATATATTTGCTGCAGTCGTCTAGTTACCGATTTGTTAATCGGCGTTAATAAAACATTAACAAAAATGATGTCTGTTTGTGATACACTCTGGGCAGTTAATCGGAGATCTCTTCATCAGATCTTCAACGTTATTGTCACAGTTGCAATCAGAACAGCCAGCTCCCGAATCTGGCGGGAATCCAGGAGGACTATATGCATCAGAGTCGTATTGGATATTTGGGTTCGATATTCAAGAACTCCTTTTTCTGGTCATTATTAGTGTTGATACTTTCATCGACATTAATTGCGCAAACTCAGATCACATCCGGGGTAATTCAGGGAACTGTTACTGACGCGCAGGGGGCAGTCGTGCCAGGCGCAACCGTCGAGGCCAACAACCTGGACACCAACCTGGTCAAAACCCTGACAACCGACAGCGATGGTCGATTCGTCTTCCTGCAACTGCCATCGGGAAGATACGAGGTCACCGTCAAAAAGCAGGGCTTCGCAAATATCAAACAGCAAAATCTGGCGCTGACGGTTGGACAAGCTATCTCGCTGACATTTGCGCTGAAAGTATCCAGCACCGAAGAAACGATAGTCGTCACGGCCAGCCCGGTCATCGATACCACCAAAACAGAATCAAGCACGACCCTGAATGAACGATCTGTTAGTCGCACTCCCGTCCTCGGTCGTAAATTCGAAGACCTGCTGACCCTCACGCCAGGCGTCAGCATCGTGCAGGGGCCTGATGGAGATGAGATCACCTTTGCCGGTCAGCGCGGAACATTCAATAACATCAGTTTGAATGGCGGCGATAACAATAACGGATTTTTCGGCGAGCAGGTCGGTGGTCAACGCGCAGCCGTCGATATCACGCTGGACGCTGTTAAGGAATTTCAGGTAGTCGCAACCGGGGCCAACGCCGAGTTTGGTCGCACCGCCGGCGGTGTCGTCAACGTCATCACCAAGTCCGGCACCAACGAAGTGCACGGCAGCCTGTTCCATTATCAGCGTCTTGAGGCGCTGAGCGCGAACACGTCAGATGGCAAACCGCTTCAGGATTTCCGTCGCGAACAATTCGGCGGGACAGTCGGCGGGCCAATAAAGAAAGATAAGATGTTTATATTTGGCGCGGTCGAACAGATTATGGAAAGACTATCGCGCGAGAATCTCAGCACACAACTCGGACCAACGCCGTGCCCGGTTTCGACACCGACTGTTCCGGCCAATGAAGGGATTATTGTTTCAAACGCCGATTGTCAGCGACTGGCATTGCTGAACTTTTTCAAAACCAGATTCAACGACACCGAAGGCCTGCCGGTCATTCACACTGTCAGGAATACGGCCATTCTTACCAGGTATGACTGGAACGTGAATCGCGCGAACCAGTTCTTTTTCTCGTTCAATTTTGATCGTTCCAATAATCAAAATCAGACGTTCGACGTACCGACATACGGCAACTCGGCCAATGGCACTGAAGGCGCATCAAAAATATATGGCTACAACGCCAATCTCTTTACCACCGTTTCAGCCACAAAGCTGAACGAAGTGCATTTTACTTACTCGCGAGAGAACCGACCGCGTTCCGCGAATCAATCACCGATTCCGGCCGATGTCGCAATGGGATTCGGTCCGACTTTCCGATTTGGAAATCCGTTCTTTCTACAACCGGGTGTTGACGAACTATTCTGGCGTACGCAGATAAAAGATAACTTCTCAATTATCTCAGGCAAGCACACCGTTAAATTCGGTGGCGAATGGATACACAGTCTCAACGATCAGGTATTCAGAGGATTCTTTACCGGACGTTACCTCTTTGACAGCGTCAACGGTTTTATTCGCTATGCTTCACCGGCGTCGTTGGGTCCGGGTTTTGGACCGCACACGCAGGAATGCAGCAACGGAACATTCGTCGACAGCTCGACGGGCTGCCCTGTGGGGACATCGCAAGTTGGTCCGCTGCTATTGTATTTACAAGGCGCGGCCACCAGTGGCCCGACCACGGATGCTGTGGGCGCTTCGAATTTTACTAATCAGGACTACGCGCTGTTTGCGCAGGATCAGTGGAAGGTCAAACCGAATCTCACGCTTAACTATGGTTTGCGATGGGAAGCTCAGATATTCCCCGATCCATTCCTGGATCCATCAAAGACCGCGTATGGCGTCAATCTCAGCAATCCGAAATTCCCATCAGACGGCACTCTGCCCAGTCCGAAGAAACAGTTTCAGCCACGAGTGGGCTTGGCCTGGGATATTTTCAGTAACAGCAAATCGGTTTTGCGTGGCAGCTTTGGAATCTTCAACGCCCGGCAAAACATGCTTACGCAGGTCGGATCGCTGACCACCAATGGCGTGCAACAGCAAACACTGGCCGCAGGTCCGGGCTTTGGCCCGACACCGACTTTTCCGGGTGTAGTTACGCCGCCGGTGTTAGCGCCTGGTACTTTTCCTTTTCAGCCGGGCGTGACTGTATTTTCGAAAGATTACGCCAATCCGCGAATCTATTCGACTAACTTTACCTTTGAACAACAGTTCGGTGAGAACTGGGTTGCCTATACTGATTTCACCTGGTCAAAGGGCGTTCACCTGACCAGATTCCTGAATCCCAACGTTGGACCGACCGCGGTTATTCCAGTGAATGGCGATACGGCCAGTTACACCGGCGCATCGCCATTCCCCAATCTGGGAGCGGTCACGGTTGTGTCCAGTTCCGCGAAGTCATTATATCGCGGTGGTACGTTCGGCGTGCGTCACCGACTGAGCAATCATTTCCAGCTTGATGCGAACTATGTTCTTTCCAAAGACATGGATGATGATTCGAACGAACGCGATCCGTTCACTTTCCGCTATTTCAATTTATTCAATCTGGGAGCGGATTATTCCCTTTCGGACAGAGATATCAGGCATAAGTTCAATCTGAGCCTGGTTGGCGATCTTCCAAAAGGATTTGAGGTCAGCGCTCGAATTCAGGCGCGGTCAGCGCAGCCGATTACCGACAATCCGCTGGGAACGGGAACTGGTGCGCCGTGCAGTGAGAATAATTCGCGTACGCGAGTCGTCAACGGTATCGATTGCGGTCGAAACCATCTGCGAAAAGACAATGCGTATTTCTCGTTCGACTGGCGTTTGTCCAGACCATTTAAATTCGGCGAGCGATATTCGCTTACTCCGACACTGGAGATGTTCAATACATTCAATAACGCCAACAACGTAAACCCGCTGGTGACACCGGGGTTGTTTAATTTCGATGGATTTTTGCGACAGGGAGTGGGCGATCCATTCCAGGTTCAACTGGCGCTGAGATTCAGTTTCTAAGGTCGGAATCCTGGCCGGCGGAAACGCCGGCCAGGATTGCATGTAGCGTAGACATTCTGTCTGCGCATGACGCAAGAATTCCGAGCGCCTGCAAAGCAGGCTGCACTCTGTCTCACGCCTGGCGAAGCGCTAAATTCGGATCCACTCGCGTCGCTCGACGAGCGGGAAGGTAGCTCGCCAGAATTGCAACCAAAAACAGCAGAACCGAGACTCCTAAAATACAGTCGGATCGTGAGGTTGAACGCCGTAGAGCATGTTTACGCTGCCGCGACAGGTGCCGGTGACGTTTTCGAAAACGCCTGAGCGGTTTCTCAGATCCTCTAACTCAGGTATTCGGTACAAAACACCGTGTAATCCCAGCCCCGGATTGCTAAAGCGAACTCGGACCAGCCGATCAGGCTCTGGAAACGGTAATGACTTCAGCAGCACGGCATTTACGATACTGAAAATCGACGTATTGGCACCAATCCCAATCGCCAGGGTAAGTACGGCAAACGCAGTAAAGACGGGTTTGCGGCGCAGCATTCGCACGGCATAGCGGAGGTCCTGCATCAGGATTTCCAGCGGTCGGATCCCGCGTGCGTTGCGACACTCTTCTTTCACTTGATCCAGACCCCCAATCAAAATGCGGGCTCGTCGCGCCGCTTCGTCGTGAGTCAGTCCTTCGGCGATGCCTTTTGCAACCGCCCGTTCAAAGTGAAACTGAAGTTCGTCTTCCAGCTCTTCTTCGACATTTTTGTGACGGAACAAAGCACGAAGACGATAGAGAACATCGCTGAGCATGCTAACCTCCTATGCCGTTTCGAGTACTTGCGCCACAGCCCGTTGTTGTGGGCCAGGGTGCTTCCCTTTCACTTCTACAGGAGTATACATGGCTCCTGTAGAAGTGCAAGGGAAGATTTTGGCCGGATTTGGTTTTCTCGTGGGAAAACCCGACGGCCTGTCTGGACCCGGATGAATCAAGGTGAGTCAAAGGATCAGATCGACATGATTGATTTGATCAGGTTTACCCGCTCCGATAGAGTTCCTGGCTCGATTTTGATCAGTTCAAAACCGAAGTCACTGTAAGTCTCTTCGTGAATCTTTTCGAATTGTAAAGTGTCCTCAAAGCTGATTCGCCGCGCTTCGGTTGGGGTTACAAAGCCAAGATTGCGAATAAAGAAAACTCTATTTTGGTAGATTGCTTCTGTTTTGACGCGCTCGAGTTCACGGGAAAGTAATGGCGAAAACGAATACCCGAGATATGTCGCCAGTGCAGCAGTGCAGACAACACAACGGTCATGGAACTGAACCTGATCAGGTTGATGAGAGGCTCGAAGCTGACGGTCTTTTTGCAGATTGGCGATTGCATCAATGAACAGGGGTTGCGTCCAGGGTTGAGCGTTACCTTTGGCTTGCTCGGCGGCGATGATGTCAGTGGCTGCCTCTTCGACTACGCTGAATCCGTCGAGCTCTAACTGACGAATGATCGCCGTTTTTCCTGCGCCTGGCGCGCCGGTGATGATGAATCTTTTCATCCGTTATTCCTTATATATTAATGTTCGAGAAGTTTGGACATGCTTATTGCCCGGAGGGCAATAAGCAAATAGTCGGTGGCAACGCCACCGGAATCATTCAAGATATATTCGCAGCCTGACAGGCTGCCAGTTAATCGGTAGCGAACCACACGCGATTGCTGTGAGTCTTTCAGACTCAGAGTCAATTGGCGATTCGTCCGTGGGTATCGCGCTCCGCGCTCAACCCACGGCTATTTACTGCTTGCCCTTCGGGCAAAAAACCGCGTTCACAGCGCCTGAAGTGATTATAACCTTTGATTCTTTAGCCGCGACTGAAACCAATCATGCTTTGAAGAGCAAAGGCTGACAGCCAAACAGTTCTTTGTCGTAATCATTGTCCCAGGGATAGCGCCGGTTATTATCTGGCCAGAAACACTGCAATGCGGGGAAATCGATGCTCTCGTAAAACCACTGGGCTCGGACAAAGTATTCTTCACGGTTCTCGTCGGTAACCTCACGAAAAACACAATCGTAATCTTGAAGAAAATCAGGATACAACTGGCCGGGGACAATTACCTTTCCATTGTTCATCGATTCAACGATGTCGTTGATGACGACGTGCATAGTGTTGAGATCTAAACCGAGCATGATGATTTCTGGTTGTTTAAACGAATGCCAGACTCCTACGGAATACGCAAAATTCGGCTGTTCTTGGTCCGGGTCACCGACCTTGATGACGCCCCATCCGTAAGTGTTAATGTATTTTAAAAGATTACTATCCGCACTATTGCTAATGTTCATAACCAGGATTGCATCAGGATCTGAACCTCGACTCACTTCCGATGCGGAAACTAATGATACATGGTTTTAAGGGGATTAAAACCTCACAGGACGTTTCCCGAGCGCCTGCAAAGCAGACTGCACTAATAGAGTCCCGGGGTGCCAGCGTCGAAGACGCAAACCCCGGGATATCGATTGATGATGACAGAGCCCACGATAGTGGGCGAACGACGCGGCGATTCGCAGATTAGATACCTTGGTCCTGCTCCAGCAAATACCACTTGTCTTCCTCGATAAGCATACCAAGTTCCTGCCCCGTTTCCTGCTCTAATACTTCGCAACTGATAATGTAGCGACTATCGCAAAAGTCCCACGGATCGTGTTCCAGTATCAGTGCCATTCGCCGACCGGGACATCGCAGAGCCGTTGCGATAATCGTATCGCGATCACCCTGAAATTCGCTAAACGTCAGCAGCGCTTCCCATCGGTGTTCCTCAGCGGCCTTTATGAAGTCAGAGACTCGTTCGTAATGATCTCGGTCATTAATCGTCATCGCGAATTGAGCGTACCAGTGATAGGTAAAATCGGAATGGCAGATTGGACAAGTTCCAAGCAGGTCGCGAAGTTGCCCGGCGTGAATAGCGCGACCGCTTTCCACATCATCGATTAGCTCGCCGCGTGCTACGTCAAAATTACAGAGAAAATGAAGCAATTTTTTAAACACTCATTCTCCGTCTGTCTTTCATTATATCTCCAGAGATCAACGTTGATTTGCTTGGCGAGTTATAAACAGGGAGTTTTCAGATACCTACGTGATAAAGATCTAGATTTTGATGCCAGGAATTGTTTCGTCGAACTCGGGGAACTGGAGGAGGATTTGGATTTTCTCACGAGGTTTCTGAGCGCCTGCAAAGCAGGTTGCACGAATAAAGCCCGGGGTGCCAGCGTCGAAGACGCAAACCCCGGGATATCGATCGGTCGTGAGAGCCCACGATAGTGTGCGACCGATACGGCTATTTGAAAAGATAGTGTTCATCAAATTCTATTTCATTGGGTGACATCCTACGAATTACGACTTGTTACCCGTGAAAGAGATCGGCGAACACTAGCCGAGGGTGAGTTGGGACCGTTCGTATAGGATATCAAGCTCGCAAAGCGAGCGGCCGATGTGCTCACTACCCAATCTCTTGTAGCATTACAGTGTCGCTATAAATGCTATTTGAGTTCTGAATCGGACGGAGGAAGTTGTTGAGGTTCATTCTGGCTCAATGCTTTCTGATTGGGATTATTAGCAAGGTTATTGAAGAGCGACTCCAAGAACTGAGGCATTCCGTAAAAGCTCGTACCGTGGAAGTTTCGCATAACCTCATTCAGTCTGGTGGCCTCTACTCCAAGCACGTCTGACACTGCCTGGAGCTCTATCTTCCGTGCCTTAGCCTCTTGTTCAGTTTGAGCTGGGAGCAACGTTGACTTCCATACCTTGTCAATAGCCGTCTGTATCTCTGGGGATAAACCAATCTCCTGGATCTCAATCCGTTGAATAGTTATGCCATAATCAGCTGTTTTGGCGGCCAGAGTAGCACGCAGGTCATCAGCCATTGATTCGGACCGCAGGATTTCATTCGCTGTAGTTTGTCCTACGGAGTGGTTATGTTTTTGCTCGACGTGGAGATAGCTGGTAGCCTTCGATGATACTAAGAATGCCACGCTCAGATCAGAAACGATAGTACGTAATGTACTCTCCGTCATTGTTTTAAGCCACATTTCGGCGGACTCAACTGAACCGATATTATTGTGTGTGTTCCCAACATGAACATTTTGATCTATGTTAAAGACGTACGGTTTCAGATTCGTAACTTGCCACCAGAGTGCAACCTTCATTCGTACTTGGATTGATTCCCGCGTGAGGATTTTTTCGTCCTGCCAGGTGAGGAGGCGAAGGGTTAGTGGGACTCGAGCCCGAAGTTCGTCACCTCTGAGAGGAAAAATGAATTTCGTCCCGCCGGCACTATTACAAATGATCTCACTAACAACCTTATTCCTTAGAAATATAAGGCCCTCATTTGTTTCCCAAAGGATGAGCTTCATTATGCCACCGAACAGGGAAACCTCTTTTTTATTATTCTTAAGGGCATAATATCTCGATAAATATATTTTGGACAAAACATAGATGATCAAAAGAAAAACACCCACGAGCACAATCATAAATATCACGAAGGCAATATCCATGTGAATTGCTCCTTCCTATTTGGAATTAGTTGCGCTATTTCTCGATGCTGTTTCAGGCAAAAGGCCTCGCCAAAGATAATTCTTAATAGGCCTGATTAATCAATGCGCTTGTCGCTGAAGACTCAATATAGATTATACGGCCAATTTCTCAGAACTGTAGGAAATACCTAGCACCTGTTTGTAACTCTCAATTACCACCCGCGGATAGATTACCACGGTTAGTTGGATTAAAGGCCTTTTTTGCGACGCCGAGAGGACGTCTTCTTTTTTCCAGGACGCGATTTGTTTACGGACTTTCCGCTGGCAACCTTGCTTAGTTTTTCGACAATTTCCTCGACTACACTGCGGATTTCAGGTGAGAGTTTTTCAATCAACGCCTCATCGCCAGCGAGTAAATACTCAATTGCGCGATATAACGGAAAGAGTTCCTCTTGCAGGCTTGATTCAATAATAAGGTCCCTGACTAATTCAAATTGTCCGTGCTCAGCGATTTCCAGCAGGCCTGTGGACAACATTTCCTGTCGGTCATCGCTGTCTAGATGACTGGCGGACACTATAACTTCATTCCAGGCCGTCCTTGCTAAATCAGTATTTCCGGCTTTTATATTCCTTAAAATCTGAATTTTGTGGATAGCGCCGCGATTGTACCACGCTTCATATTTGTCTGGCGTAATCTGATGTACCCAGGAATGATTCCCTTCTCTGATGAATACCTGCGTAGCAATCAGATGAACGATTCCGTCTGCGGTCACTCCGGCCGACAGGTTATTCTCTGCATGGTCCGAAAACGATTCGATCATTCCAAGCAGAACGGGTTTGGTCCCGCTCACATTATAAATGGCGAGGTTCTGCCCGCCCAGTCCGCTTTTCCGTAAGTTGAGAGTAGCTGCGGACCCGGCTCTCGCGTTGAAGGTATAGCCAGTTGCGAGCATCTGGTTTCCGACCTTGAAGGCCAGCGGGGAATGGAGCCCTGTTGGCAGAACAATCGCGGCGTTTTCAGCCTTTCCGGCCAAGAGGTCGCGCAGAGTCATCGCTTTAGTAACTTCAGATCCATAGCCACCAAAGCCCAGTATCTCAATATTGACAAACGGGTCAGAATCGCCCAGCGGGCTGCGAGGCTCTGCGCCTGTCATAGAGATATTCCATTGGCCGGTGAGATGCTGAAGTCGTTCTTCGCGGATGACGGCAAGATGAGTGCGCCATTCTTTCGTTGTCTCGTCATACTCGCCACGCGGAATTACAAGCAGGTCGAAGCCGGTTCTGGCAAAGACGTGAGTATCCCCCGGAACCTGGATCTTTCTCTTGCGGATCATATGCACGGGCTCGCCTTGAAGGGGCCGCTGGATGTCGGGAGTTGTGCCCGTTGCGCCAATTAGAGATACCGCGACGATGAGGCAGAGGCATAACAAAAGAGCTTGTCTTAGTTGAAACCCGTTTTGCCTGAGGATCATTAATTTTCTACATTGGGTTGTGTTTTCCATTTGTATCCGTGCCTGGGAACTCACTTGGTTTACTGTAGGCTACACGCTCTCGCCATCTTCGACGGCTGAAGCTCTCGGGTTACTTCAAGTCAGTAGTCTCGGAGTCGCCGAAACGTCAAACTGATCCGTGGTCCAGCCGACGGGCTGGCCGGCAGAGCGTGCTTCCAGTTGTCCTGGACCTCAGGGGCCATCAACAACAGCGATCCGTTTTCCAACTCAATACGGTGTTCCTCTGTCTTCTTGCGCTTTGGTCGAAATACGATAGTCCGCACGCTGCCCAGTGAAACAATCGCTACGCTGCTGCCCGGCGACAGATCGATGTTTGCATCCGAATGAAACCCCATTGTCGAATCGCCGGTCAGATAATAGTTCGCCAGGCAATTGTTGGCGCTGAGACCAAAAAGCGAGTCCAACCGATCAACAATCGGGACCAGTGATTCGTGCATCGGTGCAGCCTGGTAAACCATCCCGGAATAGTTATACGGTCGCCCAAAACTGGCTGTCCGGCGGGACCGCAACCGATCATCCCATTCAACATCCGCAGCCAGGGTTTCGAAAAGATATTCGGCGTTAGACACAAACCCGGTTTGATAGATGATCTTTAGCGGATTCTCTGGGTGATCCATAATGTTCTCTTGTCAGACTCGCAAAAGTTCACGAGTGAGAACGTAGTCCAACAGCGTGTTCACCATTGTTAGCTACCCGCTGTTGAGGTGAAGCAATCGGAAAATTGGGATTAATCCCTTTAGCATCATCAATAAACATGACTCACACTCCGTGAGTCATTGTGAGTAATTGAGTCAAACTGTTACGGGAAGAAACACAGACAAGATGTCTGTGTTACATCAGAAGCCTGCTGGTTTCTCACCGACAACGCCGAAGGCTCGTTCGAGTGCGATTCCCACTTGCCCAAGCAATCCATCATCAAACAGCCGACCAAGAATCGTGATCCCGTGCGGCACACGACGGGGCGGGTTGAACTTTGGCAGAGGATTCGCAGGGTCGGGGGCCCAGTCGCTGCGCGCTTCGGATACTTCGACGAAACCCGCGCGCAGGGTCAGCGACGGATGACCGGTGAAGTTGGTAATAGTCAATTGTTCGTCCCGCAGCGAAGGCACGATCATCAGATCGACCTCTTTGAAGATGCGAGCCATTTCCATCGCGATCTTGCGACGTAAACGGTCGGCCTGAACAAAATCGACGGCGGACAGGAAGCGCGCTTCGCGGAACAGATTCGGCCAGGCGTCTTTGACCTGGACCTTGAGCGTGCCCAGCAGATTGTTCAGGGCCAGCTCTTCGAATGATGCCGCGCCTTCGGCAAATAATACAGGATAAAGCGAGCTGTATGGCCAATCGGGAAGCGTCACTTCCTTCACTTCCATTCCCAGCTTCTTCATCGTCTCCATCGCAGCGCGATCGACATCGGTTGCAGGATCCTTTTTCATCCAGTCGGCGATGTAACCGACCTTTAGTCCGGAAACAGGTGCGGTCGCATCGAAGCTGAGATGACTGGGGACGCTGGACACATCGCCGGCGTCGGGGCCGGTGATAGCCTGCAGGACCAGCATTGCATCTTCGACACTGCGCGTCATCGGACCCAGTTTGTCCAGCGACCAGCAGAGCGTCATCGCGCCCGTACGCGGTACGCGACCAAACGTAGGACGAAAACCGGTTATGCCGCAACGCATCGCGGGACTGACAATGCTGCCTCCTGTTTCGCTGCCGATTGAGAATGCAACAAGAGCCGCGGCGGTTGCAGCGCCGGGACCTGCGCTTGATCCAGACGCGCCTTCTTCTAAAAGCCAGGGATTCATCGTCTGGCCGCCAAACCAGATGTCGTTGAGTGCCAGCGCGCCGAGCGAGAGTTTGGCCAACATCACAGCACCGGCTTCGTTCAGTCTGTGCACCACCGCGGAATCGGCTGCAGGTACGCGGTTGCGGAATGGTTCTGCGCCGTAGGTGGTTGGAATGTCTTTTGTATCCAGCAGGTCCTTTACGCCATACGGGATGCCGTGCAGCGGACCGCGATATTTGCCGGCGGCGATTTCAGAATCCGCCAGTTTCGCGCGAGCGATCGCGTGATCTTTGGTCAAAGTGATGATCGACCGAATCTTTGAATCCAGACGTTCGATGCGACTGAGATAAATATTTGTGAGCCGTTCGGAAGTCAGCTTGCGCGATTCAATCCATCTCGACAATTGCGTGACTGGCGCGAAGGCTATCTCGTCATCCGACGATGGCAATGGCGTGGCGTCCGCTTTTGACCGTACGAACTTATCGGTTAACGCAGGCAACTCTACGCCTGGCAACGCAGGATTCCACAATGTGGCCGGGGAGTCGGTGTCTTCGAGTTTTACTTTACGCGGCCCGGTGCGGCGTTCGAAGTACCCTGCCAGCGATGTACGCCACGAATCGGCGGCCTGCTGGCGTTCGGCGGCGGTCATCGTGACTTGCATCAGCTTTTCGGCTTCAGCGAAGGTCGCAGGCGTGACTGTCGGGCCGGTGCCTGCGCCTGCACCAAATGTCGGTGGAGCGCCGGCAGTTGTCGGCGTTTGCGAATTGTTTGTTGATGGTTCATTGCTGCACGAAGTGGCTACCACAAGCGCAGCAAGAGGCGCGGTTATCAGGAACTGTCGTCTTGTGTTCATATAGTGAGAAGCCTGTCAGTGAGATAATCAGACATTCGGATTATACGGCCGGTTCTTTCGGAATAACGAACCCGATATGCCGATTACAGGTGGGGAAAGCTAAAGCAATTGAGATTTCGGACCGCTTTGGTTAGAATTTCCACAAATCAGTGCCCTTAAAAAAACATTTCTTAACGATTTCAGGGGACAGTTATGCAAGCAAAGCTTCAATTAGAATATCAATGGGAGGCGCAATCCAGAGAGACACCTCAGCCTGATATTGCACCCGCGCTGCAGCTGAAGTGGGGACTGGCGAAACGAATTGGGTTTCGTCTGACATTTGCGTATCTTACATTGTTTTGTTTTGGGTTTATTCCGTACTGTCTGGGTTTTCTACAGACGCTATTCCAGAAATACGATTTGTTTTTGCATAAGGTCGGGGTCTGGTATGCCGCGCACGTTATTCATCTCAGCTATCCAATCACCGTTTTTTCCAATGGCAGTGGCGACACCACTTATGACTGGGTTTTGCTCGCGGTCTATTTGAATGTGGGTGCAATCGCGACGGTGGTCTGGTCACTGATCGATCGGAAAAGACCGAATTACATAAAGCTGGACCTGTGGTTCAGGAATTTTCTGCGATTGTTCCTGGCCGGCGTACTGGTATTGTATGGATCTTTCAAGGCTTTTCCGTTGCAGATGTCGGTTCCCAGTTTTACCAGATTGCTTCAGCCGTACGGGGAATCGTCACCGATGGGGATTCTGTGGACATTCATCGGCGCCTCACCCGTGTATTGTTCGATTACGGGTATTGTCGAAATGGCGGCCGGCATATTGTTGCTGATACCGCGAACGAAATCTGTCGGCGCGATTCTGGGCACATTCGCGATGGCACAGGTGTTCATTCTGAATATGTGCTACGACGTGCCGGTTAAGATCCTGTCGGGACACTTGTTGTTGCTGTCGGTGTTCCTGATGTGGCCTGAATTGAGACGAATGGCGGATCTGCTGATTTTCAACCGAAGGATAGAACCGGTAGAACGCACCCCGCTGGTCACGCGCAAATGGCCAAGACGTATCGTGGCGGGACTGGCTGCTATTTACAGTATTTGGATAGTTGGCGCGAATCTATACGAAGGTTATTCGGCCTATAAGAATCTTCCGCGGATCACCGGCAAACGACCGGCTCTGTACGGTATCTGGAATGTTGATGAATATACAGTCGACGGTACGGTTCGGCCTCCACTGTTAACCGACGAAAGCCGATGGAAAAATGTAATATTTCAGGCTGAGGGATTTGGGACTATTAAACCAATGACCGGTCCGAATCAGGGCTATTCCATGAAATTAGATGCTGAGAAAAAGACCATGGAATTTGGCAAAGCAGCCGACAAGAACTGGAAAGCCAATCTGGAATACGATAGACCTGACAACGATACGCTGATAATCAAAGGTCAGTGGGATGGTCACGACCTGCAAACGAAACTGAAACGATTCGACGAATCGAAATTCCTGTTGCCCAACAGAGGATTCCACTGGATTTCAGAGACTCCGTTTAATCGCTAAGACAAAGCGCAAGCAACCCTGCTTGCGCTCCATCATTTATTATTGTTAATCTGGTGCTCCTGGTGACATGGTGTCGCCACTTTTCAGTCCTCAGTTGTAAAGAGCACCAATATGACCAAATACACCAAATTATTCGTCCATATAGTTTTCCTAATCGCGTTGTTCAGTGCGGCCGCAATCGCGCAACAATCCGATCCATCGACGCTGACCTTGGACAGGATATTCAATTCTCGCGATTTTACTGCTGAGCGTTTCGGTCCTGCTCGTTGGCACGGAGAAGGCGGATATACAACGCTGGAGCCTTCGGCCGGATCGACGGGTGCGAGGAATGATGCCCGGGATATCATTCGTTATGATGCGACAACGGGTAAGCGATCGGTGTTGATTGATTCAAAGCAACTGATTCCGGCCGGTGAATCAAGGCCCTTGCCGATCGACGATTACATCTGGTCCGCTGATGGCAACCGATTGTTGATCTATACGAATTCCCAAAAAGTATGGCGACTGAATACTCGTGGTGATTACTGGGTGCTGGACCGAAAGAGTGGCAAGCTGACCAAATTCGGCGGTGACGCAAAACCGTCGACCTTGATGTTTGCGCAGTTTTCGCCTGATGGATCGAGGCTGGCTTACGTGCGAGAAAGCAACATCTATGTGGAAAGTGTCGATGACCACAAGATTACTCAACTGACCAAAGACGGCACGCCCAAACTGATCAACGGCACATTTGATTGGGTCTATGAAGAAGAGTTTGGTCTGCACGATGGTTTTCGCTGGAGTCCCGATGGCAAACACGTCGCCTATTGGCAGATCGATGCCAGTGGGATTCCCGATTACTACCTAATTAATGATACGGATTCGCTGTATCCGAAATTGACTCCGATTCCTTATCCAAAGGCCGGTCAGACAAACCCGGCCGCGCGTGTCGGTGTCGTTGATGCAAACAGCGGAAGCACTGTCTGGCTGCGGGTTTCGGGCGACGAGCGAAATCAGTATATACCGTCGATGGATTGGGCCGGCAATTCCGAAGAAGTCATGATCCAGGTCATGAATCGGCTGCAAAACAACGATCAGATTATGCTGGGCGACATTCGCACCGGCGATGTCCATACCGTTCTGACTGAAAAAGATCAGGCCTGGGTCGATGTTCGTCGCGAAGATTTACGCTGGATCAACAATGGCTCGCAGTTTACCTGGCTGAGCGAACGCGATGGCTGGCGACACATGTATGTTGTTTCTCGCGATGGGAAATCGACAAAGCTGGTATCGAAATTTGATTTCGACATGATTAATGTCGAGGGCATCGACGAAGGAGGCGGCTGGGTCTATTTCACTGCGTCGCCTGACAATGCGACTCAACAGTATTTGTATCGCATCAAGCTTGATGGCAGCGGCAAGCCTGAACGATTGACTCCGATGGATCAGTCGGGGACACATACCTATGATGTATCGCCGAAAGGCGATTTTGCGTTTCACACCTTTTCGACTTTTGTTTCGCCACCGCGAATCGAATTGATCAATTTGCCGAAACACGATCTGGTGCGGCCGCTTTCTGAAAACAAAGATCTGCGAGCCAAAGTTGCGCAGTTGAAACACGGCCCGATTGAGTTCTTTAAGGTCGATGGCGGAGACGGCGTCAAACTGGACGGCTGGATTATCAAGCCGCCCGATTTCGATCCTTCAAAAAAGTATCCACTCTTCTTCTATGTGTATGGCGAGCCTGCAAGTCAAACGGTGACTGATCGCTGGGGCGGTCAACGGTTTCTGTGGCATTTGATGCTGGCGCAACAGGGCTATCTGGTCGCGAGCGTCGATAATCGCGGCACACCGGCTCCGCGCGGTCGCGAATGGCGCAAATCGATTTATAGAAAGATCGGAGTGATTGCTTCGGACGAACAGGCTTCGGCTGCGAAAGAGATGTCGAAATGGCCATATGTTGATTCTTCACGAATCGGCATCTGGGGCTGGAGCGGTGGCGGTGCGATGACGTTGAATATGATGTTCCGATATCCTGATATTTATAAGACAGGAATGTCGGTTGCGCCGGTGACGGATGTTCATTATTACGACACGATATACCAGGAACGGTATATGGGTCTGCCTCAGCAGAATGAGGAAGATTACAAACGCAGCTCGCCGATTAGCTTTGCGGAAAATCTGAAGGGCAATCTGTTGCTGGTACATGGGTCCGGCGATGACAATGTGCATTTCCAGAATTCCGAAGCTCTGATCAACAAGATGATCGCTTTGAACAAACCATTCACGATGATGGATTATCCAAATCGCACGCACAGCATCAGCGAAGGCCGCGGGACGACTCTGCATTTATATAGTTTGCTGACGCGGTATCTGCACGAACATTTGCCGGCCGGTCCGGCAAAATAAGAATAATTGAACCACAGAGGACGCGGAGGACACAGAGGATATACTATATTTTCTCTGTGCTCTCCGTGTTCTCTGTGGTGAATTTCTTTGGGTGAGAATATGACAGATCAATTGAATCAATTAGCAAAAGATTTCTGGGATTGGCGGTTTCTAAATCAA
>JADMIO011276573.1_pt1 | contig 45601 bp, 53 predicted proteins | sample 8958161 | NCBI WGS metagenome assembly JADMIO01 (sample SAMN16585339, study PRJNA669376) | soil metagenome | isolation source: Crop rotation soil | place: USA: Cullars Rotation, Alabama | collected 2011
GCCGCGACTTCAAGTCACGTGAATTCCAAGCTTCGGATCCCACTGTGCTGGAAAGGGTATTCGGTTCAGATTCTTCGAGCCCCTGTTACGTAGCAAATATTTTTACTTCGGGAGAAGGTTGCACCACAAACTCACAGTGGTGGATACCCGCTATGCATTAGTAGGTGGTATCAATATATCCAACCGGTATAACGATATGCCAGATGAACGGGCATGGTTGGATTTTGCACTGAAGGTGGAAGGTGAGATAGCGAAAGATTTGTGTGTTTTGTGCTGGAAGACCTGGCGAGGCTACCGCCCGAACATGGGTATCACCCCATGTGAGGAGGCGAAAATTGAATTCGACATTCCAAAAGATGAACAGGTTGAGATCAGGATGCGTAGGAACGACTGGGCCCGAAGTAAAAAACAAATATCCTGGACATATCAACGCATGTTATTGGGCGCTGAAAAACAGGTCACTATTTTATGCAGTTATTTTCTTCCGGGAAAAACAATTCGGAAAGCACTTCGACAAGCCCTGGCTCATGGAGTGAAGATCAGGGTCGTAATGGCTGGCAGATCAGACGTCGTGATGGCGAAGAAAGCAGAGCGATGGTATTATGACTGGATGCTGCGCAATGGGATTGAACTTTTCGAAGTGGAAAATAGAATTCTGCATGGTAAAGTAGCTACCGTGGATGACCAATGGATGACCCTGGGTTCTTACAATGTGAATGACCTCAGCGCATTTGCCAGCATCGAACTCAATCTCGATGTGATCAATCCCGCTTTTGCCAAACACATGCGTGAAGAATTGGAATCCGTCATGGCCAACGAATGCAAACAAATCCTGCCGGAAGCTTATAAGCGCTCTAAAAATGTGTATATCCAGTTTACCAATTGGCTGTCCTATCAGATGATCCGGATCGTATTTAATCTCTTTACCTTTTATTATCGCCAGCACTCTTAAAGACCGCGTATCCGTCGCCAGAAGGTACGCACGACCTCACCGTTCCATCCCTCAAATCTGCCGCGTTGTACCACCAGATCATTGGCATCTGGTTCCGTGAGGTAATAATGGAAAACAAATTTTTCTCTTGGATTCTGCCAGCCCACCACCTGTCCGAAACGAAGGTCATTAAACACCAGGGTGTCATGCCATTTTTCTACAGTGTAAAAATTTTGAGAAAAACGAATCAATCGATGCAGGTCTTCCTGGTCACGGATAGGATTTAATAAAGAATCCTGCCGTGGGAAATATTCAAAATGGATGTCGTCATGTTGATCAAACATCGAACAAAAACCAACATGAAAACCTTCATCATTGCCGGCAACTACAAACCAAAGCCAGTTTTGCAATGGAGCAGGGGAAGTGAAGTATTGATCATAGGATATGTGCTGGAGGGCAAAATTTTCACGTGCCCGTTTATCTACGTTGATTTTATTGATACCGCAATAGGTCAGGTAAAACAGTGGAATGATCACTCCAAACAACCACCAAAAAGTTCGGCTCCGATGAAATTTATCCAGGATGAGCAACATACCACACGCAATGGCCGGCCAGATGGAAAGAAAAGGATCCACCACATACGTGGCGTTGAAAGAGTACCGGGCATGACTAAAGGGTTCAAGCCATCCCACTCCATAATTGTTAAAGCCATCGAGTAATAAATGCCCAAATACTTCAGTGGCAAAGAAGAGTAACCATCGTTTGAACATGATGTCATGCGGCCGGTGCATCCGGTCAGCGATGATGGCAAAGAGCGGAATGACCAATACGGCAAATAAAATGGAATGTGTAATTCCCCGGTGAGCTAAGAGGTCATTCGAGGTATCCATCCAAAAGGAAGCGATGAAGTCAATATCCGGTATGCTCTGCGCCAGCATTCCCCATAGCATGGCCCGTTTGCCAAAGCCTTTTTCAAAATAAGCTTCACCAATGCAGGCACCAAGCGCTATATGGGTAAGAGAATCCATGTTTCTAGGATACAGGAATCCAGTCTAAAGGTTCAAAGAACGCTTTTATTTGTCGATGATAGCCATAATGAATAGTCCCGGCAACGGGTTAAACGTTGCCGGGATTGAAAAGGATGAGAAGAGAACATTAATGGTCGACGAAAACAAAAATCATCCGAATCGGATTCCGTCAGTAGAAAACTTAATACTCGACTGAAAAAAAACCATGAGCGTTTTAGGTTCAACGGGATGCATCCTTATGCAGTTGCTGATGAAAGCACAGCAACCTGAAGGATAGACAAAATTCTACTATGGGTATTTAGTGAACAATACCACATTGGGTGAATTTTATCCGGAAGTATTGATTGGAGAGGATAGCTCAGGTTACCCTAAACCTCGAGTCGTGCTTTAAAACCCGGCGTTTTTCTCCCATGTATCCCTTGCTCAAATGCATACGCCATGCCCAGGAGTTTTCCTTCTGTCCAGGCGCCACCGAAAAATGAAAATCCCACTGGTAGATCATACACCGTACCAGCCGGTACACTGATGTGCGGATATCCAGCCATGGCAGCCGGCGAAGTCAAAAAAACATCTCCCCACTGATCTCCATAAATCGTATCAATGGCACAGGCCGGACCCATAGTCAGACCAGCAAGCGCATCCAAATGATGTGCTGCTAAGACCCCATCAATAAGCTCCTGAGCACTGACATGCACCTTCTTAAGCAACTCCTGATAGGTTTTACTTTCAAGTCCTTCCTTTTCTTCGGATGATTCGAAGATTTCCTGTTTGAACGTAGGCATGACCGTGGTCTCATTTGCCTTGTTGAAAGCAATCAGGTCAGTGAGAGACTTATGCGGGCTTCCGGCAGACGCGAGGTATCGGTTGATCCCGTCCTTAAATTCAAATTTTAATAGTTCAAATTCATCTTCACCCAGCGCATTTAATTTTTCAAGGTATTCGATCCGGACTACTTCCGCACCCTGGTTTTCAAGTAGCGCGATAGCCTCATCCTGGAGTTTAACTAAAAGCGGCTGATCATATTTTTTCAGGTCGACTCCAATGCGTTTTCCTTGAAGACTCTTTACATCCAAAAAGACTGTGTAATCCTTTTCAGTTTTGCCTTCACTGGATTTCGTTTTTTCATCCTGGGAATCCACACCTGTCAGGACACTCAACAGCACAGCGGCATCCTTAACCGTTCTGGCTAATGGTCCCGCCGTATCCTGTGTAAAAGAGATTGGAATTATACCGGAGCGACTTAATAAACCGACTGTAGGTTTTAATCCCACCAGTGCACTCACCGAAGCCGGACACGTGATGGATCCATCCGTTTCCGTTCCCACCGCTACTGCGCATAAATTGGCAGAGACTGCAACTCCCGATCCTGAACTGGATCCACACGGATTTCGATCCAGGTAGTGAGGCATCCTTGTTTGTTTGCCACGGCTGCTCCAGCCTGAACAGGATTTGGTAGAACGGAAATTGGCCCACTCGGTGAGATTGGTTTTACCAAGGATCACTGCTCCTGCATCACGAAGTTTGGATACAATGAAGGCATCCCGGGCTGCCACATGTCCAAGAAGGGCTATCGAACCAGCTGTGGTCATCATTTGATCAGCAGTGTCAATGTTATCCTTGATGAGCACTGGTATGCCATGCATGCGGCTTCTCACTTTCCCTCCGGCACGCTCTGCATCGCAAGCTTTAGCTATGCTGATGGCCTCAGGGTTTAATTCAATGACCGACTGAAGCGTTGGCCCGTTTTTATCTATTGCTTCAATTCGCCTTAGGTAGAGTTGTGTGATAGCTTCTGAAGTTAAAACTCCGCTCTGCATCTTTTCCTGCAGCTCGTCAATAGTGAGTTCATTTAATTCAAATTTCTCGGAACCCTGTGTCTGGCCTGGATTAGTGGATTTGGTTTCTTTGGGATCTGCTTTACATGCCGTAGCAGCAAGCGTGATAGCTGCAGCAGATAATGAACTGTGGGTAACAAACTCTCTTCGTTTCATTTGTGGTCATTCGTTTCGGCTTGGAAATTACCAAAACAACCCGGAAGTCAGTAGGCTATGCATTACGCGACTACCCGATCACTACATCACCAGCTCACTACATCACTCTCACCTTCTCAAAATAAATCTTACAATCCACCCATTCCCGGTCAAATACTGTGTCATACTTACGGTAAAACCCAATCGCAGGCTCATTCCAGTCCAGCACCTGCCATTTAACCAGGGCCACATCATGTTTTTTAGATTCTTCCAGGAAGGCATCGAAGAGCTTTGCACCGATTCCGAATCCCCTCATAGATTCCCTGACTATAAAATCCTCGAGGTACATCATCCGGCCTTTCCAGGTACTGAACGCCATGAAATAAAGCGCCATTCCTACGATGACGCCATCCGCTTCTGCGACAAAGGCATCGAAAATCCCATCTCTGAAATCCTTCAGATAACTATCCGGACTGGTAGTGACTTTGTCCAGGCCCTTTTCATATTCGGCCAGTTCGCACACCAGCTCGTGTATCGCGGAAAGATCATTATCAATGGCTTTTCGGATGGCAATGGAGGCTGTCATATAGCTTAAAGATAATTAAACCAATAGGTCTGCGTTTTTCAAAATAGGATAAACGATGATGTTTATGCTCCATCTGATCAGGTACCTGGTCCCGAATTGCTTACCTTGGATACAATGTTTTTGAATCATGCAGCTCAATAATGTTCAGAGCATTCGTAGAATGCTAAGCACCGCAATCGTGGTGTTGATCTTCCAGTCTGGGTTTACGCAATTAATCTACATCAACGCGGGAAAAGAGATTTACTCATTTGATCCCCTCACTTGTGAATACACCTTCGTCGTAAAAACATCACATGGATTTCTTGATCTGGCTTTTGACAGAAATGGAGTTCTCTATGGATGCGGTACTGATCTGGAAAGGATTAATACGGTTACCGGAGGGCTTACTAAACTAGCAGAACTCAATACTGCCGCAAATGGAATGACCATTTCTGCCGACGATATCGTCTATCTGGGTGCTTCAGATGGCGAACTGATCTCGTACAATTTGATGACGGGCGTCACTACCTTTTTAGGTAACATGGGCTTTGGTTGTGCAGGAGACCTTACCTTTTATGGAGGGGAATTGTATATGGCTGCATTTAATAATGAATTCGTGAAAGTGAACATTACTCATCCTGATCAAAGTGAATGGTTATTTACGCATCAATCCCAGTCAGATATCGTAGGTATTATTTCCGATTATGTCAATTGTGAGATAACTAAGGTGTACGCATTGTCAGGAGATCACACTGAAATCTTCCTCATTGATTTTGCCAGCCTTACCCTTGATCCCGTCTGCCAGTTAACCATTGATGTTTATGGAGGGGCAAGCACTTCAGAATTCCTTTCCTCAGTACCCGTGACGCTCGGAATGCCAGATATCGTTCAGATTGATTGTGATGCATCTGAAGGGAGTATTGCTTTCCCGAAAGCGTCAGGATTTGGATCATTACAGTTTCGCCTCAACCACGGAGCATGGCAGAACGAATCCTTTTTCAATATGCTGATGCCCGGAATGTACATGCTTGAATTGATGGATGAGCGAGGTTGTCGTGATTCAACCAACATTACTATCCTGAATGAAAATAGTATCCTTCTGGAAAATATTGAAATTACCCCCACACCTTGTGGCCAAGCGGAAGGAACATTGTCATTTTCTGCATCAGGTGGAAATGGTTTGCTGCTGTTTTCATTAACTGGAATTTTGTATCAAAGTGAGATGCAGTTTGCAGGTCTTCCTGCGGGGAATTATCATTTAACTATTAAGGATGAAGCTGGATGTATGATCACACAGGAAATTGAAATTCCTGAATTAAGTTTCGAGGCCCATGTGGATTATGATGTCATCAATCCAACGTGTCATCAATCCAATGGAGTGATCATGCTGTTTCCGGATCCGGACGATGATTTTGAATATGCAATGGCTGGAAGTTCATTTGAAAAGGAAACTCAATTTGATCAGCTCAACGAGGGTTCCTACATAATACTGGTCAGAGACATCAATCTGTGTATAGATTCCATATCCATTGCGCTGGAAGGATCCCTGGCACCCGAACTCCAATTAGTTAGCATTTCTCCTGCCAGTTGTGGCAGCCTGAATGGGAAGATAGAAGTCGCTGGAGCCGGAGGCAGCCCTCCATTCTCTTATTCAATTGATGCATTTCCACATCAGGCAGCGCCGGCTTTTGATATGGTCGCCGCCGGTGAGCATATCATTTATGTAATGGACATCGAGGGTTGCCTCGATTCGATTAAAGCTGAAATACCAGTCGTAATCGGTCCTGTTATCAAATCGATTGAATCTATTCCGTCAGCGTGCTATACATCTACAGGTAAGATCCAGGTTTCATGGGAAAGCACCATGGGCTCGGATTCTTTACAAGTATTTGATCCAATGCAACACCTGGTAGCTAATTTGGATCAGCTTGCGGCCGGTGAATATTACATAGTATTGACTGATGCTTCTGGATGTTTGGTAGACACCATAGTCCAGGTTTTGACAATGGATTGCTCATCCGGGCTACCCAACATCTTTTCACCTAATGGAGATGGGATTAATGACAACTTCGTAATATCCAACTATCCGGACCAGGAGTTGAATTGCGAGATTTTTGACCGATGGGGTAATCTGGTTTTCGTGTCCACGAATGAGAATCATTCTCAGGAATGGAGTTGGAATGGAAAGCACAACGGAAAGGATTGTCCTTCAGGCGTTTATGCATTTGTGCTTCGAAAAATCAATGCAGAGCGGAAAATATCGTTCACATACGGGAACATTACACTGATCCGCTAGGCATCCAATTTAGGTGGATAAGCCATTGTATTTCAAGGTTATATAAACTTTCTGTTCTTCTTAATTCGAATTCCTCCCCAGCCCCGGGTTTATGAAAATTTTAATGGTTGAGGAATTACCCAAAAGTGCTTTTTCTGGCTTCCAGGCCTAACCAATCAGCTGAAACTGAGGATATCCAAAATTATTTGAGACAGGTATACAAGGCATCCAGAGAATAAATCATATCTTTGCGAGCGCTTTCAAAAAAGCGTCTAAAAAAGTGGTTAAAATTAACGTATGCCTACTATAAATCAATTAGTTAGGAAAGGTCGCGAGAAGGTTGTTTACAAAAGCAAGGCTCGCGCACTGGATGCCTGCCCTCAGAAGAGAGGCGTATGCACCCGTGTATACACCACTACCCCTAAGAAGCCTAACTCGGCGCTTAGAAAGGTAGCGAAGGTGAGGTTGACGAACAGCATCGAGGTCATCGCCTACATTCCGGGTGAGGGCCATAACCTGCAGGAACACTCCATCGTCCTCATTCGGGGCGGTAGGGTGAAAGACCTTCCAGGGGTTCGTTATACCATCGTACGTGGGGCACTCGACACCGCAGGCGTAAACAACCGCCTTAAGTCAAGATCACGTTACGGTACAAAAAGACCTAAGAAATAGTAGTAGACAACCATGAGGAAAAGAAAACCCAAACTGAGGATTCTCCAGCCGGATCCTCGCTACGGAGATCCAGTCGTCAGCCGTTTTATCAATAATATGATGTGGCAGGGCAAGAAGAGCATCGCGTATGAAATCTTCTACAACGCCATGGACCTGATCTCCGAACGCAGCGGAAACAATCCACACGAGACCTTTCAGCGCGCCCTCGAAAACGCTACCCCTTCTGTAGAAGTCCGCAGCCGCCGTATCGGTGGTGCTACCTTCCAGATCCCTACCGAAATCAACCCGAAACGTAAGGTAGCCATCGGCATGAAATGGCTCATCCGTTTCGCCCGCGAACGCAATGGTAAAGGCATGGCAGAAAAACTCGCCGCCGAACTCGTTGCCGCAGCAAAGGGTGAAGGCTCCGCAGTGAAGAGAAAAGAAGACACCCACAAAATGGCAGAAGCTAACCGCGCTTTCGCCCACTTTAAATAATACCCCCAACGGTTAAAAGAACACAATGGCTAAGGACCTAACATATACACGTAATATCGGTATCGCCGCCCACATCGACGCAGGTAAAACCACGACGACGGAGCGCGTACTTTATTATACTGGTATATCCCATAAAATCGGTGAGGTGCATGACGGCGCCGCCACCATGGACTGGATGGAGCAGGAGCAGGAGCGCGGAATTACGATCACCAGCGCAGCGACCGCTACCCAGTGGAACTGGAAAGGCCAGGATTATGCAGTGAACATCATCGATACCCCGGGCCACGTGGACTTCACCGTTGAAGTTAACCGCTCCCTCCGCGTACTCGATGGACTCGTGTTCCTGTTTGATGCCGTATCCGGAGTAGAACCTCAGTCCGAAACCAACTGGCGCCTGGCTGATAATTATAAAGTACCTCGTATCGGTTTCGTCAATAAGATGGACCGCTCTGGTGCTAATTTTTTCAACGTGGTAAAAGACGTCGAAACCAAACTGAAATCTAAAGCCATTCCATTACAGGTTCCCATTGGTGAAGAAGAGCGCTTCAAAGGCGTTGTCGATCTCATCACCGGTAAAGCCATTGTATGGAATGAAGATGATATGGGAATGACCTTCCAGGAAATTCCGATCCCCGCAGATCTCGTCGATACCATCACCGAATGGAGAGGAAAATTACTCGAAGCAGTAGCTGAGTATGACGATACACTGATGGAGAAATTCTTCGAAGATCCGGAATCCATCTCCGCTGATGAAATGCGCATCGCCATTCGTCAGGCTGTGTGCGACATGAAGTTCGTACCGATGATGTGCGGATCTGCCTTCAAGAATAAAGGCGTTCAGGCCGTACTGGATGCAGTATGTGCATTCCTGCCAAGCCCACTCGACGTGGAAGCTGTGAAAGGTATCAATCCTAAAACAGACCAGGAAGAAAGCCGCAAACCAAGCGTGGATGAGCCATTTGCTGCACTCGCATTCAAGATTGCTACCGACCCTTACGTTGGTCGTCTAGCGTTCATGCGGGTGTATTCAGGCGCTCTCGATGCAGGTTCATATGTACTCAATACCAGGTCAGGTAATAAAGAGCGTATTTCCCGCTTGTATAAAATGCATGCCAACAAGCAAAATCCGATTGATCGGGTAGAAGCTGGTGACATCGCAGCAGGTGTAGGGTTTAAAGATATCCGTACCGGAGATACGCTGTGTGATGAAAACAAACCTATCGTGCTGGAAAGCATGGTGTTCCCGGATCCTGTTATCGGTATTGCGGTTGAACCAAAAACACAGAAAGATCTGGATAAGCTGGGCATGGCATTAGCCAAACTGGCCGAAGAAGATCCAACCTTCCGCGTGAAGTACGATGAAGACACTAACCAAACCGTCATTAGCGGAATGGGTGAGCTTCACCTCGAAATTATTGTCGATCGTCTTCGTCGCGAATTCAAGGTAGAATGTAACCAGGGTGCTCCCCAGGTGAATTATAAAGAGGCCCTCACCGTCATGGTGGATCACACTGAACGCCTTAAAAAGCAATCAGGTGGTTCCGGTCTCTTCGCTCAGTTGTCTTTTGAACTCGGTCCGGCTGATGAGGAATTCCTCGAAAGCGATGATTTCAAGAGCGGCAAAACCAGGTTGCAGTTTGTCAACGGGATCTTTGGAGGTTCTGTTCCAAAAGAATTCTTCCCTTCCATCGTCAAAGGCTTCAATGCCATGATGGACAATGGTGTTCTTGCCGGATACGGTATCGACAGCATGAAGGTGAGAATCTATGATGGACAAACCCACGCGGTAGACTCCAAGCCGATTGCGTTCGAGCTCTGCGCTAAAGAAGGCTTCCGCGCTGCTGCATTCAAAGCGAAACCAGTATTACTGGAACCTATCATGAAACTCGAGGTGGTAACACCTGATGATTATGTAGGACCAGTCATTGGTGACCTTAACCGTCGCCGCGGCTTACCAAAGGGACAGGACAGCCGTTCAGGAGCCATTGCCATCCAGGCAGAAGTGCCATTGTCAGAAATGTTTGGTTACGTAACTCAATTGCGTACCATCACTTCCGGCCGCGCAAGCTCTACCATGGAATTCAGTCATTACTCTCCGGTACCTAAGAATATCGCAGAGGACATCATTGAAAAAGCTAAAGGCGCCGCAGTAAAAGCACATTAATCTCCTTAGAGATTACCCATTGACCTCCAATTAGGGGGTAGGGGTAAAGCTAAAGGTGCACTAATAACAAATTGAATAAAACCCAAAAGAGGGTCAACCATATAACTAACAAATTTTTTTGGTCGGGAAATGAATCAGAAAATTAGGATTAAACTTCGCTCGTATGACCACAACTTGGTGGACAAGTCGACGGAGAAAATCGTTAAAACTGTTCGCAATTCTGGAGCCGTCGTTACGGGTCCGATTCCGCTGCCCACCGAGAAGGAAATATTTACCGTCTTGCGCTCCCCGCACGTAAATAAGAAATCTCGAGAGCAGTTCCAATTGCGTACACACAAACGCTTGATCGAGATTTATACACCTACTCCTAAGACGGTAGACGCGCTTTCAAAGCTCGAACTCCCCAGTGGTGTAGATATCCAGGTTAAGCTTACGTAATGAACTTGTATTGCCTTCCGGCAACGGAGGCAATCAATATAGTCTGAGGTCCGTAGACGTCAGACTGGAATTCTAAACCTTTATCCGTAGCAGGATAAAAACATATTTTATAATATGAAAGGAATTATAGGTAAGAAGGTCGGCATGACCAGCATCTTTGACCAGGCAGGGCGCTCTATCGCCTGCACGGTGGTGCATGCACAACCCAACGTCGTCACCCAGGTGAAAACGATGGACACCGACGGTTACGAAGCACTGCAATTAGCTTACGGAGAGGCAAAAGCCAAAAACACCTCCGCTGCCATGCAGGGCCATTTTGAAAAAGCCAAGACCGCTCCAAAGCGCACCCTGGTGGAATTCAGAAATTTTGAGCTGAGCAAAAACCTCGGCGATCTCGTCTCCATCGATGAACTCTTCACCGAAGGAGAAAAAGTATCCGCCATCGGCACCAGCAAAGGGAAAGGATTCCAGGGGGTTGTAAAGCGTCACCATTTTGCGGGTATCATGCAATCCACCCACGGTCAGCACAACCGGATGAGAGCACCAGGTTCCATCGGTGCATCTTCCTATCCTTCCAAAGTAGTGAAGGGATTACGGATGGCCGGTCGCATGGGAGGTGAGCGCGTGAAAATGCTCAACCTCAAGGTTGAACGATTATTGCCGGATCAAAACCTGATCCTGATCAAAGGAAATATTCCTGGTCATAACGGTTCATTTATCATCATTGAAAAGAAGTAGCCATGAAGCTTGACATTCTGAATTCTAAAGGCGAAAAAACAGGCCGCAGCATTGAGCTGGCTGATGATGTATTTGGGATCAAACCCAATGAGCACGTAGTCTATCTGGCCGTAAAAGCATACCTGGCTAATCAGCGTCACGGTAAACACAAAACCAAGGAACGCAACGAAGTTTGGCGTACCACGAAGAAATTCAAAAAACAAAAAGGTACCGGTGGAGCTCGCGCAGGTTCACTCAAAAACCCAATGTTTAAAGGTGGTGGTCGTGCCTTCGGTCCGAGACCTCACGATTATGATCTGAAGGTCAATCGCAAAGTAAGATTGCTGGCCCGTCGTTCAGCGCTTTCTTCCAAAGCTATGGGAGGCAACCTGATCGTGGTGGAAGAAATCCAGATGGATAAGCCACGCACCAAAGATTTTGTAGCCGTATTGAAAAACCTGCAGCTCGACAACAGCAAATCCCTGTTCGTCACTTCAGAAGCCAATACCAATCTCTACCTGTCAGGCCGCAACCTGCAGAATACCAGACTGGTTCGCGCACAGGACCTGAATACTTACGATATCCTGCGTTCACAAAAGCTGGTATTGTCTGAACAGTCCGTTGCACTGATCACCAAATCATTATCGAATTAATTGCCTTATCCGCTAAAACGTAAAGGAACATGAGCGACAAGATTATTCTCGTAAAACCGCTGATCACCGAAAAGGCTGACACCTTATCGGAGAGCAAGACCCAATACAGTTTTATCGTGGACAAAGGCGCGAATAAAATTGAAATCAAAAAGGCAGTTGAAAAACTGTACACCGTCAACGTGGAAGCCGTCAATACGATGATTATTCCGGGAAAACGCAAATCACGCAATACGAAGAAAGGAGTTCTGCATGGACGCAAAGCTTCTTACAAGAAAGCGGTGGTTACCCTCGGAACCGGTGAGACGATTGATTTCTTTGGCGATATCTAAGAGAGACCATAACACACGCATAGATAGTAATCATTATGGCAGTTAAGAAGTTTAAACCAATCAGCCCGGGCACGCGCTTCAGAGTGGGAAATACCTACGCTGAAGTGACCGCCAGCAAACCGGAAAAATCATTGCTGGAACCGATCAAGAAGAGCGGCGGTCGCAATGCGGACGGAAAGATGACGATGCGCCACAAAGGCGGAGGTCATAAGCGTCGCTACCGGGTCATTGACTGGAAGCGTGATAAAGAAAATATTACAGGCACGGTGAAGTCCATCGAGTATGATCCGAATCGTACCGCCTTCATCGCCCTGATCGAATATGCAGACGGAGAGAAACGCTATATCCTGGCGCCACACGGAATGAAAGTAGGTGCGAAAGTACTTGCCGGAAGCCAGGCGACCCCGGATCTGGGCCATGCCCTCTTCCTGAAAGATGTGCCCCTGGGTTCTACCATCCACAATGTGGAATTGTATCCAGGCCAGGGTGGAGCCATCGTACGCAGTGCAGGTGCTGCCGCTACCATGATGGGTCGCGAGGATCGCTATGCGGTGATCAAGCTTCCTTCAGGTGAAGTTCGCCGCGTTCTGTTGAATTGCAAAGCGACCATCGGTTCCGTTTCCAATCCTGACCACGCACTTACAGTGTTTGGAAAAGCAGGTGCGAAACGTTGGACAGGACGTCGTCCACGCGTGAGAGGAGTAGCGATGAACCCGGTAGACCATCCAATGGGTGGTGGGGAAGGTAAGGCCACTGGTGGTCACCCACGTTCAAGAGGTGGTATCAAGGCGAAAGGCCAGAAGACCCGCAGCCCACAGGCCAACTCTTCCAAGCTGATCGTGTCCCGTCGCAAAACAAAAAACAAGTCTTAAGCAGTAAGCACTAATAACTATGGCTAGATCAATTAAAAAAGGCCCGTACGTATTTAATAAGTTGATGGCAAAAATCGAAAAAGCCAATTCAACGAATAAAAAATCCGTAATCAAAACCTGGTCCCGCGCATCAATGATTGTGCCGGACATGGTAGGCCATACCATTGCTGTGCATAACGGAAAAACGTTTATCCCGGTGTTCGTGACCGAAAACATGGTAGGGCATAAGCTCGGTGAATTTGCACCGACCCGCACCTTCCGTGGACACGCCGGAAACCGGAAATAATAATCGACGACGCTGTAAAAAAGTAAACCATCATGGAAGCTGTTGCTAAACTCAGAAACTGTCCCCTCTCCGCACGCAAAATGCGTCTGGTTGCCGACCTCGTCAGAGGAAAGAAGGTGGAGACAGCAGTCAACATCCTAAAATATACCAACAAGGAAGCTGCCGGCTGGCTGGAAAAACTGGTCCTGTCCGCAGTTACCAACTGGGAAAATAAAACCGAAGGCGCTGCTGACGTGGATGAGCATGATCTCTACATCAAAACCTTAATGGTGGATGATGCCGGTCACCTCAAACGTATCCGCCCTGCACCACAAGGTCGTGCACACCGGATCCGCAAACACAGCAACCATGTCACCCTGGTCATCGAAAACCGCATCCCGGTAGCCGCTGATAAGGTAGTGGGAGACGAAGAAGAATAAATCATTACAATAGTTTTTAATTAACCATTCTAATGGGTCAAAAAACAAATCCGATTGGCAACAGGCTGGGCATCATCCGCGGATGGGAATCCAACTGGTTTGGCGGACATGATTATGCCGAAAAGGTAGTACAGGATGAAAAAATCCGCAACTATCTCCAGGCACGGATCGAAAAGGGCGGGATCGCACACATGGTGATCGAGCGCACGCTGAAGCGCGTGACGGTCACTATCCAGACCTCCAGGCCTGGGATCATCATTGGTAAAGGCGGGCAGGAAGTGGATCGTATCCGCGAAGAGCTCAAGAAACTGACCAAGATGGAAGTGCAGATCAACATCATGGAGATCCGCAAACCTGAACTCGATGCCAATATCGTAGCGGAATCGATTGCCAAACAAATCGAAGCGCGGATCAACTACCGTCGTGCGATCAAAATGGCCGTCCAGTCTACGATGCGCTCAGGAGCAGAAGGGATTAAAGTGCGGATCAGCGGCCGTCTGAACGGTGCTGAAATGGCACGGTCAGAAGAATACAAGGATGGCCGTACCCCATTGCACACCTTCCGCGCAGATATCGACTACTCCATTCGCGAAGCTCAAACCGTCTACGGTAAGATCGGGATCAAATGCTGGATTTGCAAAGGAGAAGTCTATGGCAAACGGGAATTGACCCTGAATGCTGGTGGTGACCAGGGAGTTCGCAACCGCAGAGGCGGAAACGAAAGAAATGAAGGCCCGGGCAGAAGAAATGAAGGTGGCGATTTCCGCGACAGAAATAGCCGTGACCGCAACGACAGAGATCGTGCAGCCGGAGGCGGTGGTGGTCGTGGCGGTTCCAGAGGCGGAGGCGGTGGTGCCAGAGGTGGTGCCGGCGGTGGAAACAGAGGCCCCGGAGGAGGAGCAGCGAGAGGCGGACCACGTAAAAAATAGGACCTAAAATCAAGGGGGAAAAGCAGTGAAAAAACGTACCTTTGCACCCCGAAACTGACCAAAACGGTTAAAAAAGTAGATCATGTTACAGCCGAAAAGGACGACGTATCGTAAAATGCACAAGGGAAGAAACCGAGGGATTGCCTATAAAGGCGCTGAAATCTCCTTCGGAAGCTTCGCCCTGAAAGCCCTTGAGAATGCGCGCATTACCAGCCGCCAGATTGAATCTGCGCGGATTGCAATGACCCGCCATATGAAAAGGGAAGGAGCCGTTTGGATCCGCATTTTTCCGGACAAACCCGTGACCAAGAAGCCACAGGAAGTGCGGATGGGTAAAGGAAAGGGTGCCGTAGACCATTGGGTAGCACTCGTTCAGCCAGGACGTATCATGTTCGAACTCGAAGGTGTGACTCCGCAAGTGGCGTATGAAGCATTGGCACTGGCGGCTCAAAAACTTCCGATCAAAACCATCACGGTCACCAGACACGATTATACCGAAGCTTAATCAGGAGAAGCCATGGCAAAGAATTATGTAGAGTTAAAGGAAATGTCCGACGGCGACCTCCAAACGGAGCTGAAAGACATCAACGCGCAATATCAGAAGCTGCGCTTTGACCATACCATCAAAGGATTGGACAACCCGGTTACGCTTCGCAATACCAAACGGGATATCGCCCGTATCAAAACGGAAATGCGCCGGCGGGAAGTCGCTGCCATGACCCCGCAGCAAATAGCAAAAAGATCAAAAATCAGATTACGCAGGAAAAATGGGTAATGAAGTAGCACAGGCGGTCGGCCACTCCCTGAAAAAACAACGGGTAGGCCTGGTGACCAGCAATAAAAACGATAAGTCCATCACGGTCATGGTAGAGCGTAAGCTCCGTCACCCGATCTATGGCAAATTCGTAAAGCGCAACAAGAAATTCCATGCGCATGACGAAAAGAATGCCTGCGGAGTAGGGGACCTCGTACGCATTGTTGAATCCCGTCCATTAAGTGCCACCAAACGCTGGCGCCTTGTGGAGATCCTCGAAAAAGCCAAGTAATCGCAATATCAACACCCAGGTAATTCGACAACGATATGATACAACAGGAATCAAGACTCAATGTGGCAGATAACAGCGGCGCGAAAGAAGTGCTCTGTATCCGCGTACTCGGAGGTTCAAAACGGAGATATGCTTCCGTTGGCGACAAGATCGTCGTGTCCGTCAAGGATGCTGCCCCGGGTGGTTTGAAAAAAGGCCTGGTGTCCAAAGCCGTGGTCGTCCGCACCAAGAAAGAGATCCGCCGCAAGGACGGTTCCTATATCCGCTTCGATGACAATGCCGTTGTCCTCCTGACAGCAGCAGATGAGCCACGCGGAACCCGGATTTTTGGCCCGGTAGCACGCGAGCTTCGGGAGAAGGATTACATGAGAATCGTTTCTCTTGCACCTGAAGTGATTTAATTGAATAAACGTTTGCAATACGCATAAGCCATGGGCGCGAAAAAAGTAGAAACCGGAAAATCCAGACTGAAATCCAACTTTAGAAAAGGGGATAAGGTCATGGTCATTGCCGGAGCTGATAAAGGAAAAACAGGCAACGTTGTCGAAGTCCTGCTGGACAAACAACGCATTGTGGTGGAAGACATCAAGATGGTCAAAAAACACCGCAAGCCTACCCAGAATACCCCGGGCGGCATCACTGATATGCCTGCTCCAATCCATATGTCCAATGTGATGCTCATCGATCCAAAATCCGGAGAGCCTACCCGCATCGGACGCAGAGAAGAAAACGGCAAGACCGTACGCTATTCAAAGAAATCCGGAGAAATCTTTAAGTGATGAGTTATACACCGAGATTAAGAACCTATTACGAAGACGTTGTAGCCCCCAAGCTGCAGGAGAAGTTTGGCTATACTTCCAAAATGGAAATTCCACGCGTAGTCAAAGTGTGTATCAACCAGGGCATCGGCCAGGCTACACAGGATAAGAAACTCGTGGATGTATACCAGGGAGAATTAACTACGATCGCAGGTCAGAAAGCAGTTGCCACCATTTCGCGTAAAGCGATCTCCAACTTCAAATTGAGAGAGAACATGCCGATCGGTGTACGCGTAACCCTTCGCCGCGAGCGCATGTATGAATTTCTCGATCGCCTGATCACCGTGGCGCTTCCACGCGTGCGCGACTTCCAGGGAGTCAATGATAAAAGCTTCGATGGCCGTGGCAATTATTCCATGGGCGTGACCGAACAAATCATTTTCCCGGAAATCGATCTCGATAAGATCACCAAGATCAACGGGATGGACATCACGATCGTAACTACCGCAAAGACCGACGCAGAAGCATTCGCCCTGCTGAAGGAAATGGGAATGCCGTTTAAAAACCAGAATAAATAATACGCCGATACTATGGCCAGAAAGTCATTGATTGCAAGAGAAGTGAAGCGCACCAAAATGGTGGCACAGTATGCCGATATCCGCAAGCAACTGAAAGCAGAAGGAAAATGGGATGAGCTGGATAAGCTTCCACGCAATTCTTCCAAGAAAAGACTGCACAACCGTTGCAAGCTGACCGGTCGTCCGAAAGGATACATGCGTCGCTTCGGTCTATGTCGTGTGAAGTTCAGAGACATGGCCCTTGAAGGCAAATTACCAGGTGTCACCAAGGCAAGCTGGTAATCCAATAACAGAATAACCGATCATTTATAACATAGCAGAGTTTCATTCATGGCCCTTACAGATCCAATCGCCGATTATCTAACCCGCATCCGCAATGCCCAACTGGCAAAGCACCGGGTAGTGAGCATCCCAAGCTCCAAGCTCAAGCGCAAGATCACCGAGATCTTATACGAGCAGGGCTATATCCTGAAATACACATTCCAGGGTGAAGGAAAGGATGCGGTGATCAACATCGCCATCAAATACGATCCCGAAACCAAATTGCCGGTGATCCGGGAATTGGGACGGATGAGTACCCCGGGTCTTCGTCAGTTTGTTTCGCATGCTGAATTGCCCCGGATCATCAACGGGCTCGGAGTAGCGATCATCTCTACTTCCCATGGCCTGATGACCGACAAGGAAGCCCGCAAGCAAAATCTCGGAGGAGAATGCCTCTGTTACGTATACTAATCGAAGAAGGTAAGAGGAACATCATCCCACATCATCGATGATGCATCCAACATCTAAAATCTAAAATCTAAAATCGAAAAAGGTGTCACGCGTAGGTAATTTACCAATCAGTCTGCCAAAGGGAGTTGATGTTCAACTCACCAAAAGCAATGGAGTGACCGTCAAGGGACCGAAAGGAACGTTGAAGGAACAACTGGATCCGGATATCACGGTCGCCATGGAAGACGGAACGATTACGTTCAAGCGTCCTACCGATCAGAATCGCCATAAATCCCTACATGGTCTGTCCCGTGCCCTGATCAGTAACATGATCACCGGTGTGACAACAGGCTATACCCGCACCCTCGAACTCGTGGGGGTAGGTTACAGGGTTACCAATACCGGCAACCTGCTTGAAATTATCGTGGGATATTCTCACCCGATTTATTTCTACGTTCCGGAAGAAGTGAAGGTTGAGACCAAAACCGAAAAAGGTGCCAACCCCATGATCATCCTGACCTCCATGGATAAACAACTCCTCGGTCAGATCGCAGCGAAGATCCGTTCGTACCGCAAACCTGAACCATATAAGGGCAAGGGTATCAAGTACAGCAACGAAATTTTGAGAAGAAAAGCCGGCAAAACTTCCGGGAAGAAATAACAAATAAACAGGTACCCACATGGCACTGTCTAAATTATCAAGGCGCAAACGGATTCATAACCGCATCCGTAAAAAAATGGAAGGCACCACGGCCTGCCCAAGACTGTCCGTTTATCGCAGCAATAAGAATATCTATTGCCAGCTGATCGACGACACCAATGGTGTGACCCTGGCCTCTGCCTCTTCCAGCGATGAGGCGGTCTCAGGCGCTAATAAAACAGAACTCGCTACCAAAGTGGGCGAACTGATCGGCAGCAAAGCACAGGCATTACAGATTTCCAAAGTGGTGTTTGATCGCGGAGGTTATCTTTTCCATGGCCGGGTAAAGGCGTTGGCAGAAGGCGCCAGAAACGCAGGACTTAAATTCTAATCCAATAAGATTTTTCTACGGTGAAAGAAACAAACGTAAGAGTTAAAGCATCAGAGACCGAACTCCAGGATAAAATGGTGGCGCTAAACCGCGTTGCCAAAGTTACCAAGGGAGGCCGGACCTTTTCTTTTGCAGCGATTGTAGTGGTAGGGGATGGTAAAGGAACCGTCGGCCAGGGACTGGGTAAGGCCCGCGACGTCAGTGAAGCAATTGCAAAAGCACTGGATGATGCCAAGAAGAACCTCGTGAAAGTTCCCATCTTCAAAGGCACTATACCACATGCGCAGATTGGAAAATTTGGCGCAGGCCGCGTGTTCATCAAACCGGCGTCTGACGGTACCGGTGTTATCGCCGGTGGTGCTATGCGTGCTGTACTGGAAAGTGCCGGTGTACACAATGTATTGGCAAAATCCATGGGTTCTTCCAATCCGCACAACGTAGTGAAAGCTACCATTGATGCGCTGATGAAATTAAGAAGCCCGCAAACCGTGGCCAAACAAAGAAGTGTTTCTGTGGAAACCGTGTTCGGTCATAAACCTAAATCAGCTGAAGTAAGCGAATAACACACAAGGTCATGGCCAAAATCAAAGTAACACAAATCAAAAGCCAGATCGACAGGTCGAAAAGGCAAAAAGATACCATCAAAGCATTGGGGTTGGGTAAAATCAACAAATCCAATGTACTTGAATCAAACCCGCAGATCGAAGGTATGCTCAGTAAAGTAGCACACCTCGTCAGCGTTGAAAAAATCGGATAAGGCAGTTTAATACAATCAGCGACATGGATCTGCATAATCTTACACCCGCTACCGGATCGGTTCGGGATAACAAAAGAAAAGGACGTGGACAGGGTTCCGGCCGTGGTGGAACTTCTACCCGTGGTCACAAAGGAGCTAAGTCACGTTCCGGTTACAAAGCCAAACGCCATCACGAAGGGGGCCAGATGCCACTTCAAATGCGTTTGCCAAAACGTGGATTTAAAAATCCTAACCGCGAAGCTTACATCGCCCTCAACCTGGACCAGCTCCAGGCCATGAGCGAAAAACACAACGTCAAGGAATGGACACTCGAAGCGCTGATGAAACATGATTTCATCTCCCGCAATGATCGCGTGAAAGTGCTGGCCCGTGGAACGATCAACCGCAACGTGAACATCACCGTCCATGCAGCCAGTGAGGCTGCTCGTAAAGCAGTTGAAGCTGCAGGCGGAAGCATTACCATCGTGTAATCTTATTTGACACTCCGAATGAAGAAATTTATCACCACCCTCCAACATATCTGGAAGATTAAAGAACTGCGTAACCGCATTCTTTTCACACTCGCCATGCTCGGTGTGTATCGTCTGGGTACGCGTATAGTTCTTCCCGGAGTAGTGCCGGCTGTACTGGAACGCTTTTCACAGAATAAACACAGCAATGACCTGCTCGGCCTGATTAACACCTTCACCGGTGGCGCATTTAACAATGCCGCGATTTTCGCCCTTGGGATCATGCCTTATATCACCTCCTCTATCATCATCCAGTTACTTGGATTTGCAGTGCCATATTTCCAGCGCCTTCAACAAAAGGAAGGTGAATCGGGCCGCAAGAAATTAAATCAACTTACCCGTTTGCTCACCGTAGCCATTACCCTCGTTCAGGGCGGTGCCTATCTGACCTATATCAAGAGCATCGGGGCGATTTCACCAAATATTCCATTGGGGCTGTTTTGGTTCTCCAGCATCATCATCCTGTCTACGGGTACCATCTTCGCAATGTGGCTCGGCGAACGGATTACCGATAAAGGAATTGGTAATGGTATATCCATGATCATCATGGTGGGTATTATTGCCCGCCTCCCACAAGCTATCCTCTTTGAATTCCAGTCCCGCGTGAATGCTGGTGGTCTGCTGACCTTCGTGTTAGAAATTGCAGGATTTGTAGGCGTGACCATGTTATGTATCATGATCGTGCAGGGGGTTCGACGAATTCCGATCCAGTTTGCCAAACGAATGGTAGGTCGTGGGAATTCCAATATTCCTCAGTCGGGCAACCGTGACTATATTCCTTTAAAGGTGAATGCAGCAGGAGTTATGCCCATCATCTTTGCACAAGCGATCATCTTCTTACCGATCACCGTGGCTCAGTATGTTGTAGGAACCGATGGTCAGGGAAATGCAGGAGGCTTCCTCGCTTCCATGCAGGATCCATTCTCTACCGCCACCGCGGTGTTCTCGTTCTTCATGGTCGTGATCTTCACTTACATCTACACCGCACTCGTAGTCAATCCTCAGCAATACGCGGAATACCTCAAACGTCAGAATGCGTTTATTCCGGGTATTAAGCCAGGCAAGGAGACTGCAGAGTTTATTGATACCATTACCACACGCGTTACCCTCCCGGGAGCTTTGTTCCTCGGGTTAATCACCATCCTTCCTAAAGTGGCGTTCCACCTGGGAGTTAACCAGGGATTTGCGCTCTTCTTTGGAGGAACCTCACTGTTGATTTTGGTTGGCGTAGTATTAGATACGATGGCCCAGGTTGAAAGCCACCTGCTGATGCGCAAGTATGACGGATTGGTAAAATCCGGCAAACTCAAAGGACGCAGCAACAGTGGTATGCAGATCGGACAAAACATGTAATGGGAAGAGTAAGCACCATCCATTTTTATTCCGTTTCGATTTTCACTTCATCCTACTGTCTGAAAGGTTTCCCTTCCACTCCGGTGTTACCGGGAATCCTGGTTCATGTGGTTCACTCAGCTCAAATACCTGCCTGAGTCATGACCTTTTACCTTAAATCGGAAGAAGAGATTGAACTCATGCGTCAAAGCGCCCTGCTGGTAAGTTCTACCATTGCAGAAGTTGCCACTCATATCAAACCAGGGGTTACCGGTCTCACCCTGGACAATATAGCAGAAACCTATATCCGGGATCATGGAGCTATTCCGGCTTTCAAAGGCTATCCGGGAAGTGTATTTGACTTTCCTGGCTCACTTTGTATTTCATTTAACGAAGTCATCGTACATGGCATTCCAGATAACCGTGAGGTAAAGGAAGGGGATGTGGTTTCTATTGATTGCGGCGTTAAGATGAACGGCTTTTATGGGGACTCGGCCTTTACATTCGGTGTGGGTGAAATTACACCTGAGGTTTTGGAATTACTGATCGTGACCAGGGAATCCCTGGATCTGGCGGTAAATCAGGCTGTTGCGGGAAGCAGATTAGGGGATGTAGGATATGCGGTCCAGCAATATGCAGAAGTAACTCACGGATTTGGGGTGATTAGAGAGATGGTGGGGCATGGGATTGGGACCAAATTGCATGAGCCGCCGGAAGTGCCGAATTACGGCAGGAGAGGGAAAGGTCATTTATTACAGGAAGGGCTGACCATCGCTATCGAGCCGATGATCAACCTGGGAACGCGGGAAGTGGTCATGAAAAAAGACGGCTGGACGCTCCATACCAAGGATTTGAAGCCTTCAGCGCATTACGAACACACACTGGTCGTGCGAAAGACTGAGGCTGAGCTACTTTCAGACCATATCCGGGTCGAGGAAGCGGTAAAAAATAATGCCAATCTGGCCGAAGTGTGGAGAAAAAGATAGATATTTGCACTCCAAAATCAAAAAATGGCTAAACAACAGGTAATCAAACAAGATGGAATCATCGAGGAGGCCCTGTCAAATGCCATGTTCAGAGTTCGGTTGGAAAATGATCATATGCTCATCGCCACGATCTCTGGAAAGATGCGGATGAACTACATACGGATCCTGCCCGGGGACAAGGTTTCGGTCGAAATGTCGCCATATGACCTGTCCAGGGGACGGATTACATATCGTTATAAATAATCGGGGCGAAAGCACCATCCAAAACAGGATAAAATGAAAGTCAGAGCTTCTATTAAAAAGAGATCCGCCGACTGCAAGATCGTCAGGAGGAAGGGCAGACTCTACATCATCAACAAGAAGAATCCAAAATTCAAACAACGCCAAGGGTAAAAGAACAGCATTATGGCTCGTATAGCAGGTATCGATATTCCGAGGAACAAACGTGGCATCATCAGCCTCCAGTACATCTATGGTATTGGACAGGGCCGTGCCAAAGACATTCTTGCTCAGCTCAAAATTGACGAGAATGTGAAGGTTCAGGACTGGACAGACGACAATGTCATGTCCATCTCCCGCGTGATCCAGGATTCTTTCAAAGTGGAAGGGGAACTTCGTTCCGAGGTGCAGATGCAGATCAAGCGCCTGATGGACATCGCCTGTTACCGTGGCCTCCGTCATCGTAAAGGTCTTCCGGTTCGCGGCCAGCGCACCAAGACCAACGCCCGCACCCGTAAAGGAAAACGGAAGACGGTAGCGAACAAGAAGAAAGCAACCAAATAGTAATTGTTAATTCTCTGTTCTGCTGCATGGCCTTTGTGATCCATGCATACCAAAGGACCGGGAGCAAAAAGTAAAAAAGCGTAATGGCTAAAACAGCAAAAAAAGCAGTAAAAAAACGCAAGGTTAAAGTCGAGTCCGACGGTAAGGCGTTTATCCAGGCTACCTTCAACAACATCATTGTGACGGTGACCAATCGCGCGGGTGAAGTGATCTCCTGGGCTTCTGCCGGAAAAGCCGGTTTCAAAGGCTCCAAGAAGAATACCCCGTATGCTGCCCAGGTAGCCGCTACGAGCGCTGCTCAGGAAGCATACTCCGCAGGCATGCGTTCCGCTGAGGTGTTTGTGAAAGGTCCGGGTTCAGGCCGCGAAGCCGCTATTCGTGCCATCGACGCTGTTGGCGTTCGCGTTTCCCGTATCCAGGATTTAACACCGGTTCCGCACAATGGATGCCGTCCACCAAAAAGAAGAAGAGTTTAAGCCTTACGCAGCTTCATTATCCTATCCGCAAACGATTATGGCAAGATATACCGGACCTACCACCAAGAAAGCAAGAGCCTTAGGCGAAATGATCTATGGCTACGACAAGAGCTTCGAGCGCAAAAAATATCGCCCGGGCCAGCATGGCAACTCTAAACGTCGTCGTCAGAAATCTGAGTACGCCCTCCAGTTGCTCGAAAAACAAAAAGCTAAATATACCTACGGCGTACTCGAACGTCAGTTCCGCAACATCTTCGAAAAAGCAAGTTCGAAGAGTGGGGTAACCGGTACGGTATTACTCCAGTTACTGGAATCCAGACTGGACAACACCGTCTTCCGCCTCGGTGTCGCCAAGACCCGTCGCTCTGCCCGCCAGATGGTTTCTCACAAGCATGTGCTCGTCAATGGTGAACTGGCTTATGTGCCATCCTACCAGCTGAAGCCAGGTGATGTGGTTTCCGTACGCGGAAAATCACAACACCTCGAAGTCATCCACGATAATGTGGCTGCGAAAACCGATATCCGCAAATTCCCATGGCTGGAATGGAACCCGGATCGCATGGAAGGTAAATTCATGGCCTACCCGGAGCGCGATGATATTCCGGAGCGCATCAATGAACAGCTGATCGTCGAGTTATACTCGAAATAATCAGGTACAAAACTTCCGATGGCCAGCGTTGTTTTTGTGGTTTCATTTAAAACTCATTTTTAGAAAATAGACATATGAGCATTCTCAATTTTCAGAAGCCGGATAAGATTTTACTCCAGAAAGCCACGGATTTCCAGGGCCAGTTCGAATTCAGGCCATTGGAGCCAGGCTTCGGTCAGACCATCGGAAATTCCCTGCGCCGCGTACTGCTCTCTTCACTGGAAGGCTACGCGGTATCCGCAATCCGGATTGCAGGTGTCGATCATGAGTTCTCCAGTATCCCGGGTGTTGTGGAAGATGTCGTGGACATCATCCTCAACATCAAACAAATTCGTTTAAAGTCAGCCATCAAAGGCGATAAAGCCACCGAACACCAGATCTATATCACTATCAGCGGCCAGGATGAATTCCGCGCTAAAGACATCGAATCCAAAACGAATGTCTTCAAAGTGATGAACCCTGAGTTACTGATCTGCCGCATGGAGCCTTCTGTCAACCTCGAGCTCGAGATGACGATCACCAAAGGCCGCGGTTATGTTCCGGCAGAAGAGAATATGCCTGAAAATGCACCGATCGGAGTGATTCCGGTAGATGCGATCTATACCCCGATCAAGAAAGTTTCCTACCACGTATCCAATACCCGGGTAGGTCAGCGTACGGACTATGAAAAACTGAGCATCGAAGTGGAAACCGATGGTACCATCCATCCGGAAGAAGCCATCAAAGAAGCCAGCCGCATCATGATCCAGCACCTGATGCTGATCACCGATGAGCACATCACGTTTGATGATAAAGTAGGTAAGGAAGATGGTATCGTCAATGAGCACATCCTCAGCATGCGCAAGCTGTTGAAGACCTCTCTCGAAGACCTCGATCTTTCCGTTCGCGCATACAATTGCCTCAAAGCAGCGAAGATTAATTCCCTCTCCGAACTCGTAAAATTCGATACACACGAATTACTCAAGTTCAGAAACTTCGGAAAGAAATCATTGGTGGAAATCGAAGAATTGCTCCAGATGAAAGGATTGACTTTCGGTATGGACCTTTCGAAATACAAACTCGACGAAGAATAATTCAAACCATTTCCTGCAGTAACTGAGATGGTGTACTACCCGGTGCTGCGAAGTAAACTAATTCCTTAACCCAATCCGACAAAAAGGTCATGAGACACGGAAAAGCATTTAATCACCTTGGGCGTAAAGCTGGCCACAGAGCAGCTTTGATGATGAACCTGAGTATTGCCCTCATCACACACAAGCGCATTTTCACTACCGTAGCAAAAGCCAAGGCACTGCGCAAGCATATTGAACCGCTGATCACTAAATCAAAGCACAATACCACGCACAGTCGTCGTGTAGTGTTCTCTTACCTGGATCATAAGGAAGCGGTTGCTGAATTGTTTGCTACCGTTGCTCCAAAAGTGGCCAATCGCCCGGGAGGTTATACCCGTGTGATCCGTACCGGATTCCGGAAAGGAGATGGTGCTGAAATGGCATTGATCGAATTAGTAGACTTCAACGAGATCTACACGAATCCAAAACGCAAGCGCAGCGAGAAATCCACGGCCGCACTCAAGACACGTCGTACGCGTCGCGGAAGCGGAAAGACCAAAGCCGCTGCGGCCGCCGCACCTGTGGCCACCAAGCCAACAGGAAAGAAGGCGACCAAAGAGGAAGCTGCGACAGAAGAAGAATAAATCAGGAAAGGCCGGAAGTGATTCCGGCCTTTTGTTTATCACCCCATGGTGGGACGAGCATGCATTCATTACTTTTTTTCATATATATTTGTCCCCCTGAATGTAATCGTATCCAATGGCATTAGATTCAGTTGCCACCAAGGCAATCCTTCTCCTCCAGGACGGAACTTATTTCGAAGGTCGGGCAGCCGGTAAGTTAGGCACGGCCACCGGCGAAATCTGTTTTAATACCGGGATGACCGGCTACCAGGAAATTTTCACGGATCCTTCTTATTACGGCCAGATCCTCGTCACGACGAATGTGCATATCGGCAATTACGGAACCCGCAAGGAGGAAGTGGAAAGCCGTCACATGCAAATCGATGCACTCGTTTGCCGCACCTTCATCGATGAATACAGCCGTCCACTGGCAGACGAATCGATTCAAACTTACTTCGAAAACGAAAATCGACTCTGTATTTATGGAGTAGATACGCGCGCCATTGTCAAACACATTCGCAGCAAAGGTGCGATGAATGCTATTGTTTCCAGTGAAGACCTGGACATTGCTTCGCTGAAACGAAAATTAAGTGAAGTGCCTTCAATGGATGGACTGGAATTAGGTTCTGTGGTATCCACGAAAACACCTTATGAAGTGGGCGATCCAGCCGCGAAATATCGCATCTCTGCAATGGATTACGGTATTAAGCACAACATTCTCGAATGCCTCATAGAACGTGGATGCTATGTAAAAGTATTTCCGGCAAAATCTACTTACGAAGAAGTAATGGACTTTCAGCCGGATGGCATTTTTCTTTCCAATGGTCCCGGGGATCCGGCACCCATGACCTACACACACGACATGATTGAAAAACTGGTAGACGAAGGGAAACCGGTTTTCGGTATTTGCCTCGGACATCAGTTGTTAGCGTTATCCCAGGGCATACCTACTTATAAAATGCATCATGGACATCGGGGTATTAATCACCCGGTCTTAAATGTAATGACCGGACGTTGCGAAGTGACCAGTCAGAATCATGGGTTCGGTGTATCTCCTGAAGCACTTGAAAAAGCAAGTGATAAAATTGAAATCACGCATGTCAATCTCAATGATCAAACGATTGAAGGATTGCGCGTGAAAGGCAAGAAAGCATTTTCGGTGCAATTCCATCCTGAGTCTTCACCAGGTCCGCACGACTCCCGTTATTTGTTCGATGAGTTTATCGCCTTGCTTCCGGAACGCAATTAATCTTATTTCATCAGCTAACTGATTTACCAAATCTAAAACGACCGACTATCATGAGTGCGATCATCGACATTACTGCCCGCGAAATCCTCGATAGCCGGGGCAATCCAACTGTTGAAGTGGAAGTGATCACAGAGGCTGGGTTCTCGGGCAGAGCTGCAGTGCCCTCAGGTGCATCTACCGGAAAACACGAAGCAGTTGAATTACGCGATGGTGATCCCACACGTTATATGGGTAAAGGGGTCCTCGATGCCTGCCGTAATGTAGAAGAAAAAATAGCGGAGCAAATTATCGGGCTCGATGTATCAGAGCAACTGGAGATTGACCAGGCTATGATTGATCTGGATCCTAACCTGAATAAATCCGGCATTGGTGCTAATGCGATGCTCGGCGTAAGTCTGGCAGTAGCCAAAGCGGCAGCAGCAGAACATCATCAGCCTTTGTTCCGGTACATCGGGGGAGTGAATGCACACATCCTTCCGGTGCCCATGATGAATATCCTGAATGGAGGATCACATGCAGACAATAGTATCGATTTCCAGGAATTCATGATCATGCCGGTGGGAGCTGATCATTTTCGCGATGCATTGCGCATGGGAACCGAAGTGTTTCATCATCTGAAAAAAGTACTGCACGCAAAAGGGTATTCCACGAACGTGGGAGATGAAGGCGGATTCGCGCCTAACATCAAATCCAACGAAGAAGCTATTGAGACCGTATTGAAGGCGATTGAAAATGCAGGATATAAAGCGGGAGATGACATTGTCATTGCACTTGACGCCGCTGCTTCTGAATTTTATAATGAAGAAGAGCGGTTGTATGTGTTTAAGAAATCCAATGGCATGAAAAAGACGTCGGAGGAAATGGTGGAGTATTGGAAGTCCTGGTGTGATCAGTATCCGATTTTTTCCATCGAAGATGGATTACATGAAGATGACTGGACGGGATGGAATAAACTGACTGCGGCACTTGGACATCGCGTGCAGATTGTAGGTGATGATTTATTTGTGACCAACGTGGATCGCCTTAGCCTGGGTATTGAGCGTCAAAGTGCAAACAGTATCCTGGTTAAATTAAATCAGATTGGTACGCTTTCCGAAACGATTGATGCTGTGCATCTGGCCACACGGAATGGCTTTACCTCGATTATCAGCCATCGTAGCGGAGAAACCGAAGACGTGACCATTGCGGATCTGGCGGTAGCCCTCAACACCGGTCAGATTAAAACAGGATCGTTATCAAGATCTGACAGGGTTGCGAAATACAATCAGTTGCTTCGCATCAGTGATTTGCTCGGAGACTCTGCCTTTTACCCTGGCAGATCTCTGCTGGGTAAATAAGTAGTCTTTTAGACTTTCTCTGGTTCGTCTTTCGCTCTGTAAAGCAATTTGACTGAACAGGGGAGATGTGTACATACATTCGCCTCTGCCTCTACCTTAGCCTTAGCCTTAGCCTTCTCCTTAGACTTAGCCTTAGCCTCATCCTTCGCCTCATCCTTCGCCTTCACCTCAATTGGCATAGTACTTGCATCTACCAAATCGGCTTACAATCCCGAGCCAAATTTCCCGTGAGCATATCTGCCTCCTGCAGGTAATCAATGCTTATCCCTTGAACCAGGGGGCAGCACCTATTTCCATTCCTCACGGGTGAAGTACTTAGCTACGCGAGGCAGAAGTAGAAAGGCTGTCCCCATTTTTTCCTCATATTAGATTTTTTGAAGATATAGCGAGATTGACTATCTTTCGGTCCAGTATCAGGTCTCAACTACATGAAGAAGCTCATTCATCTTCGGCAGGCAATTGCTTCGATCGTCGCTGCCGGGTGGCTCACCAAGTATTCCGTATCGGCCAGCTTGTTCATCATCTGGATGATGTTTTTCGATCGGCATAACTTTTTTACCCAGTGGAGCCTTCGGAACAACGTCGGCAACCTGGAATCTTCCATTGAAGAATACCGGGAGCAACTCTCCAAAGCGGAAGCCGCTCACCAGGACCTGATGAACAATAAAGAAAAATTTGCCAGGGAGAAATACCTGATGCACCGCCCGGATGAAGACGTTTTCTTATTTCAGTAATTCTCTTTTGTAATCCCCTTTTCCATTAAGGAAAAGGACAAATTCACCATATGAGTGTTCTCGTTGGCAAAGACAGCCGCGTCCTCGTTCAGGGATTTACCGGTACGGAAGGCACCTTTCATGCAACACAAATGCTGGAATACGGCACCAACGTTGTCGGCGGGGTGACCCCTGGTAAGGGTGGCCAGCTCCATCTTGATCGTCCGGTATTCAACAGCGTTTACGAAGCCGTACAAGCCACGCAGGCGAACGTTTCCATCATTTTCGTGCCACCCGCTTTTGCTCCGGATGCTATCCTGGAAGCGGCGGAATCAGGCATTAAGGTGATTGTGTGTATCACCGAGGGTATTCCGGTTCAGGATATGATCCGGGTCAAAGATTACCTCAATAAAACTGGCAGTCGTTTAATTGGTCCTAATTGCCCCGGGATCATCACCCCGGGAGAAGCCAAGATCGGCATCATGCCCGGGTTTATTCACCGGCCTGGCACGATCGGTATTGTGTCACGCTCAGGTACACTGACCTATGAAGCTGTTGACCAGGTCACAAAAGCTGGCCTTGGTCAGTCTACCTGTATCGGTATAGGTGGCGATCCCATTTGCGGCACCACCACGCTGGAAGCTGTGAAAATGCTCATGGAAGATCCGGGCACCGAAGGCATCATCATGATCGGAGAGATCGGAGGCAGCATGGAATCTGATGCCGCTTACTGGATCAAAGAACATGGAACCAAACCCGTAGTCGGATTTATTGCCGGAAAAACAGCACCCAAAGGACGTAAGATGGGACATGCAGGTGCGATCATCGGAGGTAAAGCCGATACCGCCGCCGCTAAAATGGAAATCCTCGCTGCATGCGGAGTTCATGTCGTAGATTCTCCTGCTCAAATCGGTGCCACGATGGCACGTGTTTTAAAAAAAGGATAAAGAAAGTTCCTCTATCCGTGTTGATGTTTCATCATTAACCATACCCTACTCACCACTCATCACTCACTATTCACAACATGCAACATCAAATACTCGAAGGAAAACGCGGAGTCATCTTCGGAGCACTGGATGAAAGTTCAATTGCCTGGCATGTCGCTAAACAATGCGTAGCAGAAGGGGCTCGCATTACGTTGACGAATGCACCGGTCGCGATGCGTTTCGGTACCATTCAACAGTTAGGTGAACAACTGAAAGCAGAAGTAATTGCAGCCGATGCTACTTCCGAAGAGGATCTCAAAAATCTTTTTGAAAAATCAAGAGAAGCGCTTGGAGGTCCATTTGATTTTGTCCTGCATTCCATCGGTATGTCGCTCAATGTGCGCAAGGGAAAAACCTATACCGAGATCAATCACGAATGGATGCACAAGACCCTTGACATTAGCGCGATGTCTTTTCATCGTATGATGCAGGTTTTGTACCAGATGGATGTCATGGCGGATGGCGGATCTATCCTGGCCTTAAGCTATATCGCAGCTCAGCGCGTTTTTCCTGATTATAGTGAAATGGCAGATGCCAAAGCATTGCTGGAATCATTTGCACGCAGCTTCGGCTATCATTTTGGAATGAAGAAAAAAGTGAGAGTCAATACGATTTCGCAATCTCCAACCCGCACTACGGCAGGTAGTGGGGTGAAAGGATTTGATGATTTCTTTTCCTACGCAGAATCTATGGCTCCCCTGGGAAATGCTTCTGCGGAAGATTGCGCGAAGTATTGTGCGATGATGTTTTCTGATTATACCCGATCCATCACCATGCAAAACCTGTTTCACGATGGTGGGTTCAGTTCGATGGGCGTCAACCCGGCTATTTTGAGTAAAGAATAGCAATCCACTCGCTTTGTTCGTTATGCTCCTGAGATGAATAGAATATCCCGCGCAGGAATTGGTCTGATTTGCCTCCTGGGGTGTTTTTCCATTTGTGTTGGACAACAGGTTGATCCGCGTGGTGGAGCAAACCTGGATCCGCGGGGAGGTATAGGCAATTCACGCCAGGATACGGTGCCCACCGGGATCATGCCGCTCGATACCTCCGTACCTGCGCGCTATGTTCTCATTAGCGATGAACGCAGATTTTATAATGAAACCGATTCTTTTTCCTACAAAGACATCCGTCAGGATCCGCTTGGATTTGGCTTTGCTCATTTGGGAAATTTAGGGTCAGCAGCGAGGTCACTCATTCCGGTCACGGATGAGCCAATTGGTTTTTCAACTGGTTTATCTCAATACGATCAATACTTTGTACTTCCGGATTCCTTCCGCTATTATACGCAGGTTGTCCCTGTTGCAAAAATTAAGTATTCCCAGGCCAACCGATCTGACCGGAGTGATCGGGCATACAACCAATACATAAACTTAAAGTTTGGAAGAACCTTTGCCCGTGGCTTTAGCTTAAGTATTGATTATTCCAGGATAAGTCAGGGTGGTCAGTTTGCCCATCAGCTCCAAAAGGATACTGGCTTAGGATTCGGTATATGGCATCATGCACCTTCCGGAAAATATGATGCCTTCTACAATTTAATTTCGAACACGGTCATCGCTGAAGAAAATGGAGGTGTATCGAATGCGGATTCTATTGGTAAACGAAATTTTCCGGATATCACATTTCCGACCTTTCTCCAGGGAGGGATTACCACTCATAAGCATCGAATATTCCTGACTAAACAGATTGTGCATGTGTTGCCGGATTCTTCTTCCATCGGAATGGATATCTGGCTGAAAGCAAAATATGAATCCGGATTGTATAAGTATGTGGATGCCCAGGCTTCCAGTTTTACTTCCTATTATGAACCTCCGATTCAGGTGGAAGACAGAGGAATCCGTCAATTTACTTTTGTCAAAGAACATGAAGAAAGCATGGGCATTGCTCTTCCCTGGGCAGCCGCACACTCCACGGTAGAAGCATCATTGCGTTATCGTGGCATTCAGCTTGAACAGGAACCCATCGAAAGAAAGATTAATGAATTATATGCTGATGCTTCAGCAGTATTTCACTGGGTGGAGCCTTTGATGCTGAGAGGAGATTTGTCTGTTGGACTCGGGAAAGCTTCCGGCTCGTATTCGTTTCAGGCAAAAGGAGATTTAGATGCAGGGTTGCTCGGACATTTTAAAGGCAGCTGGCTGTTGCAAAATCGTCAGCCATACCTGGTAGAGTCGAGATGGTTTGTCAACCAACTACCGGTTTACCAGGAAGACTTTGATCACGTGTTTAAAACAGACATCGGTGTTTCCTGGGAGATTGAAAAATTGGATTTTGAAGCTGGCATCTCCTGGAAAGTATGGGATGGATTCATTTATTTCGACACCCTTGCATTACCACGACAAATAACAGAATCCTTTTCCATTAAACAGTTTTTTGTTAGCAAGGGAGTCGATTTAAAATGGGTCGGACTGAATGGAACTCTAGTTCTACAACCTGATGCCAGACGAGAAATGGCGATACCGGAGCGAATGGTCAATGCCAGCCTGTACGGACGATTCAAAGTATTTGATCGAAAGCTGACGGTCATGCCCGTATTTGATTTTACATACTACAGTGAATATGATGGGATCAGTTATTTTCCTGTCAACGGTGTTTATCATTTGACAGGGAATGAGTCCATCCCCGATTATGTTCGCTTTGATGCCGGGATTGGTATCAACGTAAATTTCATAAAAGCCTATGTCCGCATGGAAGATTTCCCGGGCTTTGTACTGGACCGCGCTTTATACCAGGCTGATTTTTATCCGCATTTCCATGGATATTTCAGGATTGGCGTGGAAGCGGGCTTTTTTAACTGATCAGGCAGCGTCAAGGGTACGTTAAAGGATCTTTAAAAGGTTGGTCAGGCTTGTCTTTTCCTGTATTTTTGATGAAATCCAAGTAAATTAAGTTCTAATGAAAAGCATACTTTTTTTGAGTTCACTCTTTGTTCTCCTGAGCCTGCCCCTGAGCCAGGTGATGGCACAGACCGATAAAGCAGCCCGTCCCAGCCCTCCTGCGGAAGTCCACGCCAAAGTAGGGGATACCGACATTTCCATTAATTATTCCTCTCCTGCAGTCAAAGGCCGCACGATTTGGGGTGACCTGGTGCCTTATGGAAAAATCTGGCGTACCGGTGCCAATGAGGCTACTGTGTTTGAGACTTCCAAAGATCTCAACATCAATGGCCAGCTTTTACCGGCAGGGAAATACGGATTGTTTACCATCCCCGGTGAGCGCGAATGGACGCTAGTGTTCAATTCCGTTTGGGACCAATGGGGAGCTTTCCGTTATGATACCTCGTTTGATGTGTTACGCGTGACCGTCAGACCCGAAGCATCTCCTGCTTTTAATGAGCGCATGAAATTTGAAATTGATGATCACATCATTTCCCTGTTGTGGGAAAACCTTAAAGTGAGTTTTGTTGCCAAATAATGCAGCCTACTCCTTCATAAAAAAAAGAGACGTGAATTTCACGTCTCTTTTTTTTTATAGGTTGTAATTCGGGCTGAGCAAATCTTCCCGCTCTGCGTAGAAATTATTGATGTAAGCCACGATATCATCGGGTTCATCCAGGATGGGAAGCAGGTTGAGATCATCCCGGTTAATGTTGTTTTCCTTTTCCAGCATCACGCTGATGATCCAGTCTTTCAGTCCGGTCCAAAAGGAACTCCCCACGAGGATGATGGGGACGGGAGTGATTTTCTTCGTCTGTACGAGTGTTAGTACTTCAAAAATTTCATCCAGCGTTCCAAAACCACCTGGTAATACCACGAAGCCCTGGGCATATTTCACAAACATCACTTTGCGAACAAAGAAATAACGATGATTCAGGTTTTTGTCATCATCGATGTACTTGTTGTGATGTTGCTCAAACGGAAGATCAATGTTGAGTCCGACGGAAACACCACCCTGCAAACTGGCACCTTTATTAGCTGCTTCCATAATGCCAGGACCGCCGCCGGTGATGACGCCAAACCCTGCATCGGTAAGTTTGGCAGCTATGCGAACGGCTAATTCATAATGGGGTGTTCCGGGTTGTGTACGTGCGCTTCCGAAAATGGAAATACAGGGGCCGATACGATTGAGGGATTCAAAGCCATCGACAAACTCCGCGATCACTTTAAACATGGTCCATGCGTTCTCAGCTTTGATCTGCGTCCATTGTTTCATCAGACGCGGTGGAAGTCCTTCGGTCATGGTTTAAGCATTAGGGTGAAAAAAAGAGCGGCATGGTTCACCCGCACATAGCTAAGTTAGTCTATTGAGGACTGATAATTGACAAACTCCTGCTCAATATAGCGCTGAAGATCCTTCAGTTCACTAAAGCGGGACAACACTTCCCGCATCTCGAGTGTGGTCTGGGCGGTGGGAAGTACAAAACGCTCAATGTCTTTATCGGAAATCGTCTTGCCACCGAGAATGATCAGGCGCTCTACTACATTTTTCAGTTCGCGGATATTGCCGGTCCAGGGCAGAGATTGTAGTTTCTTGATCGCTTTAGCATCAAATGAACGTTCCGGAATACCATAATCTTTGCAGATTTCAGTACAGAAATGCTGGATTAGTTGCGGGATATCTTCCACGCGTTCTTTTAATGGGGGAACATCAATGATGATAACTGCCAGACGATGATATAAGTCCTCACGGAATCGTCCTGCATCGATCAGTTTGCGCAGATCTTTGTTGGTAGCAGCAATCACCCGCACATCTACGCGAATTTGCTTGTCACCACCGACCCGAACGATTTTATTTTCCTGCAGGGCACGAAGTACCTTGGCTTGTGCTGACAAACTCATGTCGCCAATTTCATCCAGGAAAATAGTACCGCCATTGGCGAGTTCAAATTTTCCTGAACGGGTCTTGATAGCAGAGGTGAAGGCTCCTTTTTCGTGTCCAAACAATTCACTTTCGATCAGTTCGGAAGGAATCGCCGCACAGTTGACTTCGATGAGCGGACTGTCTTTACGATGGCTCTTTTGATGGATCCAATGAGCAACCAGTTCTTTTCCTGTTCCGTTTTGACCAGTGATCAATACCCGGGCTTCGGTTGGAGCCACGAGTTCTATAGTAGACATGATCTGGTCAATGCATTTCGAAGTACCTACGATAGGTTGTGAGCGGTGATTGGTCACTTTGGTTTGCAATACTTTTCGTTCAGAGATGAGCTCTGATTTATCCATCGCATTGCGTAGGGTGATCAGCAGGCGATTAAGGTCCGGTGGCTTGGAGATAAAATCGAAGGCGCCTTTTTTCACAGCTTCGACAGCAGTGTCAATAGAGGCATGACCGGAAATCATCACGACCGGTGTTTCACGGGCTATTTCCTGGATCTTGTCGAGGGCATCCATCCCATCCATTTTAGGCATTTTGATGTCGAGAATGATGACATCGAAGGAGCTCTGTTTGATTTTGACCAGGGCCTCCATCCCATCACAGGCTTCATCAACCTCATATTTTTCGAATTCGAGAATATCGCGGAGGGTGTGGCGGATGCTGCGTTCATCATCGACGATCAGGACCTTAGACATAGTTTGGTGTGATTAGAAAGTGAATATATGATGAAATTTCATCAAAAGTATAATATTGATTTAAAATTGTTTATAGTTTAAAAAAAATAATATATGTTAACTCCTCCTTGGAAGCAGTTTTCCGATAAACGTTAAAACCAAGGGTGATGGGGTTATTCGCCCGAAAGGATGACGTAGGCCATTAGCCCCATGCCAGTTTCAAGGGCATTTTCATCGATATCGAAATGGCTCGAATGAACGGCAGGATTCGATTTCCCGGCAAAACCGGTTCCCAGGCGATAAAAGGTAGCCGGCATCTCCTGCGCATAAAACGCAAAGTCCTCTGACGTAAGTCGCACAGGCAAATCATGCACATTTTCCTTTCCCAGGTATTCAATGGCTTTTTCCCGGAAGAGTTTAGTGACCCTGGCATCATTAGCCAGGCATGGATAGCCGGTTTCAATTCGGACTTCTGCCTTAGCCCCGGAGGCTTCACAAATGCCTTTGACTAACGTGGTAATCGCTTCATGGGTTTTCCACCTCCAGTCTTCGGCCATTGCTCTCAGGGTGCCTTCCAAATAAACGCGGTCCGGAATTACATTGGTGGCACCACCTTCAGTATTGATTTTGCCAATAGTCAACACGGCAGAAGCAACCGGATCCAGTGATCTGCTGATCAGTTCCTGCAGCGCAGTGATCAACCTGGCTGTGATCGGAACAGGATCTATGCATTGGTGTGGCGTCGCAGCATGACCACCTTTACCAATGACCGTAATGTAAAGTTCATCTGCAGAAGCCATGTACAAGCCATCGCGAAATCCCACATGACCTGCCGGCAGGGAAGGAAAAACATGTTGCGCGGCAATCCATGTTGCAGGGAATTTTTTAAGTAATCCTTCCTTCAATACGATGGAAGCTCCACCGGGTAATTTTTCTTCGCCGGGTTGAAACAGTAAATGGACCGTTCCTTGCAAGGCTGATTTTTGTTCCTGCAGAATCGCAGCAACTCCCAACAGTGAAGCCGAATGGACATCATGACCACAGGCATGCATCCTTCCTTCATGGATCGATTTATACGCTACATCATTTTCTTCAAGAATGGGGAGTGCATCCATGTCTGCACGCAACATGCGTGTAGGTCCTGGGTTGTCTCCCATAATATGCGCAACAATCCCATGTTCAGCCCATCCGCTGTCAAACGAAATGTGGTGAGCTGTTAAAAACGATTTTATTTTTTCACTGGTTCGTTTTTCCTGGAAGGATAATTCAGGATGCTGATGAAAGTCCCGACGAATGCGGATGATCTCCGGCAACCATCGTATGGCAGCTTCCTTTACCTGGTGTAGCGTGTTTTCGTTCATCGCGTTAAGCCGTTTGCCCTATTTTTTTCCACTGACTGGTCAGAATGGATAAATCAGTGGACCAGTGATAGTCTCGGGCATAAACATAGTGAATGTGTTCCAGCCGGGTCAGGGCATTGTCATTTCCAATGAGATAAGCAGGATATAAAATTCCTTTCCGGATGGGTGGTAAAGCGGAAATCATCGGGTCAGCCGGATTATAGGATACCCAGGTCTTACTCCCGGACCAAACCTGTACAAGATGACGCAAAGCATTCACAGGAGATTTAACCAGGAGCAACACCAACGGAAATAAGACTAGCATCATGCTGCTACTGACCAGGTCAAAGACCCGTTTGGAGCGACGCGCAGAAGGATGTGATAATTTGAAATTGATGCGCAATCCGTACGATTCTCCCTCCGTGTCCTTATTCATGCTTCCAACGATATTCATGGTCGTTGATGCTGCTAACATATACCGGTATCCCGGACCTAATCGGGACATGGTTCCACTGAACGTAGAGAACGGAACATCCTGTGCGGAAAAAATAATTTCCTGCACATCATGCACGCGCACGATGTCGGAAAGATTAGCCAGGTTGCCCAAGGAATCCGCATTGGCTTCGTGCATGCTCACCGTTCCCAGGATTTCAATCTGATCACGTGAACGATTGATTAATTCTTTAATTCGTTCCGCTTCTGCGTGTTCACCAACAATAATGGCTCGTCGTTGTGAATCCTGTTGATGAACACTTCCGAGATTTTTCCAGGGATACAGCCGGCTTCTGGATACCAGGAGATATAAAGCGAAGAAGACACTACCCAGCGCAATGACCATGCGGGAAGTTCTCAAATGCGTTGGCAGGAAGGCATAGAACCCGATGATGAGCAGGAAGCCGATGAAAAATCCAACCCAGGATTTTCGTTTTTCGTAAGGCTGATCATATCCTCCGTTAAAAAAAATACTGAGCAACAGACAGGCGAGATAGAGAGGAAGGTTGAAGTAAAAAAATTCAGGCTGGAAATAATGGGGATTATGAAAATGGTATCTGGCCCATAGTTCACTTACCAGGTAAAACGCACCATATCCCGCCAGTCCATCCATGATCACAGGCCAAAGCCTTTCGACCGTCTGTCGAAGTAGCCGGTAGAATCCATGAATATAAATCGCGGCATGAATCAGGAATTTCTGAGCCTGAAATTCAGGATGCTTCTGTGTGAAAATTAACATGGCCTGATAAAAGGTGACCACGTAATTCAACGAAGCTTTCTTCGTCGATTCACCTTTGTAATGAATGATATCCGTTTCAGGTAAATAATAGATCGAAGCACCAGTCTTTGTGATACGATATGACAGATCGATGTCTTCGCCATACATGAAAAAATCTTCATCGAGTAATCCTGCGGCGGACAACGTAGCGTGGCGTAAAAACATAAAGGCTCCCGTCAGGACTTCAATTTTAGCAGTCTCGGTTTCTTTCACATGTCCCTGGTAGTAGCGATTCCAGGAAGCTGAACCCGGAGCGAGATGATAGAGTCCGGTCATTTTCATGAAGGACGCCATCAGGGTAGGGAGGCCTCGTTTAGATTCAGGTAAAAATTTTCCGCTACCATCCAGCATGCGCACGCCGATTGCACCGGCATCCGGATGTTGATCCGCAAAGGTGATACAGGTCGAAAGTGTGTTTTCCGATAACACGGTATCCGGATTCAACAGCAGAACATATTCTCCTTTTGCGATTGAAATTCCCTGGTTATTGGCTTTAGCAAAACCAACATTTCCTTCATTTGCGATCAGGATGACTTCGGGAAAATGTAACCGTACCAAAGCTGGTGTTCGGTCCACTGAAGCATTGTCTACGACAATGATCTCGCCATCGATCCCTTCCATGGCCTGGCGTACAGAACGAAGACAGTTATCTAAAAAGGGATAGACATTGTAACTAACGATGATGACGGAAATCTTCAAACCGATGGAGGCTTAGGCATTCTCTGTCAATTCAATATTGGTCCGTGCAACGATCGAACGGCCCAGGGTAAGGCCGTCTGCATATTCCAGTTCCCCGCCAAAAGCGACCCCGCGTGCGATCACACTGATGCGCAGGTCAAACGGTTTAAATAGTTTGGTCAGATAAAAAATGGTAGTCTCTCCTTCAATGGTAGGACTAATGGCCATGATCAATTCTTTTACCTCCTCCTGTGCGATGCGATCCACCAGGCTTTGAATGTGCAGATCCTGTGGACCCACTCCATCAATCGGAGAGATGATGCCTCCCAGGATATGGTATCGCCCATGATACTGACCGGTGTCTTCAATAGCCATCACATCCCTTTCCGATTCCACCACACAGATCGTGGAGGGCTGACGTGAACGATCCAGGCAGATAGAGCATAATTCTCCATCCGAAAGATTATGGCAGGTTTTGCAATGGCGAATATGGAGTTGAATACCCTGCAGCCCCTCCAGAATTTCCGGCAGGGTAGTGTGTTTGTTTTTAAGCAGGAACAGCGCTATGCGAAGTGCACTTTTTCTTCCAATACCTGGCAACTGGCTGATCGCGCGGATCGCTTTTTCAAGATGTTGTGAAGAATTTTGTGCCATATGCGAATGGATTAAAAGCGAAGTTATGTTGTTCCGTTACAGCAACATGGAAACCGGATTCTCAAGAAACTGCTTCAGGGTTTGTAAAAATTTAGCTCCCGTGGCTCCATCGACTACCCGGTGATCGCAGGACATGGTCACTTTCATGACCTTAGTGCTCTTCACATTTCCATCCACCATGACCAGTTCATCAGCAATCGTGCCGATGGCAAGTATGGCTGCATCCGGTGGATTGATAATCGCGGTGAACTCATCAATGCCAAACATGCCGAGGTTGGAAACGGTAAATGTATTACCCTGCATTTCCTGGGGCTGTAATTTTTTGTTGCGGGCTTTATCAGCAAGTGCAGCGACTTGTGCATTAATTTCATTCATGCCCATGCGATCTGCTGCAAACAAGACGGGCACTAACAGTCCATCTTCCACAGCTACTGCAACTCCGATATTGATGTCCTGGTTAACTCTGATTTTATCTCCGAGCCAGGATGAGTTGACGGCTGGATGTTGACGTAAGGCAGCAGCGCATGCTTTAATCACAAAATCGTTGAATGAAATTTTGGTTGCATTTTGCTCATTGATCCATTTACGTGCTTCGGTTGCCCGATCCATATTGATTTTAATGGTCAGGTAAAAATGCGGAGCGGTGAATATGCTTTCTGACAAACGCCGGGCAATGGTCTTACGCATTTGGGATACCGGCACTTCTCCATATTGCGGAGGAGCGGGGACCTGCGGAGAAACTGGCTTTTTAATGGAACCAGTATTAGTCACATAATTTTCAATATCCTTTTTGACAATTCTTCCGCCATCGCCGGAGCCTGATAAGATGCTGATGTCGATACCAGCTTGTTTGGCCATGGAGCGGGCCAGTGGAGAAGACTTCAGATGAGTAGATTCTTCGGTTTGCGGAGTTTCAACTGGAGGAGTAGGGCTAACCGGCTTAACGGGTTCGCCATTCGCCACTGGGTTGACCTGTTCAACGGGTGGAGTGGCTTTCTTTTCAGATGGTGTTTCCGTTTCCGGCTTTGCAGCAACGGCGCCGTCTGTTTCTTTGGCCAGGGCTGCTTTATAGTCCTCATCCTTTTTACCAATGACGGCCAGAACGGCATTTACCGGCACGGCTCCTTCTTTGACGCTTACGTAGAGAAGGTAGCCCTCATGGAAGCTTTCGAGCTCCATAGTGGCTTTATCGGTCTCCACTTCAGCCAGGATATCTCCCGGTGAAACTTTGTCCCCGACCTTCTTGAGCCAGCCTACAATATTGCCCTCCTCCATGGTATCACTCAACCGGGGCATCCTGATTACTTCCGCCATGACATTTCCTTATAGGTTAGAATGGTAAAATTACAGATAACGGGCCTACGCAGGGTAATGGTTCTCTGTAAAGTCAAAAGCCCCTGATCTCTATTGACCAGGAGCTTTTAACACACAAAAAAATCTATCTCAAATAACCCTATGCAAGTATTAGGACTAGTACCCTGAGTTGTAGTTGCCGGAATATTTACTTCCAGGCCTGGAAGAGCCTGGAGTGTTTTCTCCGGCTTCTGGTCCGGCAGGACGGCTCATGTCGGTATCAGTCGCGGTAGCTACGCGGAATTCCACGCGGCGGTTAACGTATTGCTTGTATTCTTCGGTTCTCGAAATGCTGTGAGTGTCCTTCACATCCTTGGCAATCGGGGCATCCTCTCCCTTGTAGTTTAACAGGAAGCGACTTCTCGGGAAATTGTAATTATTCACGAGATAGTTGATGGCCTCGTTAGCCCGGTTGTATGAAAGTACATTATTGTAATCACTTGAATTGCGATTATCTGCAAATCCGGTAGCTACAATTTTCAGATCAGGATGGGATTTCATGACGGCTGCCACATTGTGCAGGGAACCATAAAATTCCGGTTTAACATAGTATTTATCCAGATCGAAATGAATCATGGGCAGGAACCAATTAAGGTTGGCGTCCATGTTGGCGGCACGGGTATTGATGAGTTCAACCACCTGGTCTTCAGTCAGGTAAGGTTCTGGATTTTGAGCAACCCCTTTGGCATCTACTTCAAAACCCGGAGGAGAATATGGCTCCTGGTCTTTGCAATCTACTACCCCGTCTCCATCACTATCGAGTGTGACACCACGGGTATCCACAGCACAACCGGCAGGTGTATTCACTTCCTGGTCGGTCATGTCGATGACGCCGTCGCCATCACTGTCGGTCAGATCAAACTTAGGACGTTGTTTAAGTTCTGCAAGGTCATTGAAGGCTCCATCTAATGGATTTACCCAATAGAGAGGCTCAACGCGTTTTTCAAAGGATCCCAGGTTGATCCCGAGACGTACAGAGGTGTAGTGTGGAATATCATTACTCGTGGATTCATCGAAGTTGGTGCGGTCTTCAAAAGCATCCAGCAGGTCATTATCACTGATGAGAATACGGTGCTCTATCCCAAGATTGATCCGCTTGGATAATTTCCTGGAAAGGCCGATGGCAAAATGGAAGTGAGGAATGATGGTTTTGTGATCTCCGAAGGTGATGATATCGTTTTCAATACCACCTTCGGTTTCAAAATCACCATCAAGCAGATCCTTGAGACGTTTTCTGGATTCATTACGTCCATCCTGGGTCGTCAGGTCAAGACCTTCAGAAACACCCGAAAAATCATAAGCGACTCCGTCATGGAGCAAGTCCACAGAGGTCTTTGGAAAATCCAGTCCACCGCCTACAATGCCGTAGAAATTCCATTTGTTGGAAGGAGCATGGAAAAGTACATTACCAATATTCAGTACACCTTCAAGGGTCAGACCAAGAATATTAGCCTTGTAATTCCGGTGAATGTTGTCACTGTCAATGTCTTCATTCGCATAAGCATTCAGCTCGGGAACAGTGGCTACATTTTGCTGGTAGGTCCGTTCAGATTCGAGATAGTTGAATGAACGGGCGTCATAGCCTTTAGAGGATTGGTAAGTAGCGTCAACGCGCCAGGATAGGGTGTAATTAATAGCTTTTCTGAGGTGCAGGCCGAATCCGTATCCGGCAGGAAATGGAGCCTCAACATCTCCGGAAACAAAAGCAGGTCCGGCATGGATGCCGAGTTCCCACATACTCTTGGGTTTGGCCGAGTACTTGGCCTGTCCGGTTCGCCACAATTTGTTTTGTTCTGGGTTCACTGTCATTTCATCCTCAATCACCGGGGATGAAAATTTATCAGTAGCAGTTTGAGCAGTGAGGTGAAACGATAACAAAACGGGGAGACCAGACAGTAATAGTTGATACAGTCGTGTCATAGGGTTCAAGGTTTTTAGAAATTATTGATTTGTGTATAACAAAAGTATTCTTTTTTTCCTTACACGTGGGGGGCTTCAGGATTTCCTCATAATCAACACAAAACCAGCCAAAAGGGTGAGGTTAGCCATTTATTTAACATATTACATTATTATTTAATATATTTGGGGTATGATATCCCATTGGTTCACAAAAGAAGAGTCGGTTTCGATCCGTCCTGACCGGCTCAGCAAAAATTCACTTTGGCACCAGGTAAAATTTATTCACGAGGAAGAATTGCCCTATGCCGCTGGCGATTTGCTGATCATCAGCTTTGACCGCCGGATGTCATCCGCGGTTAAGAAAAATCTATACCAGTTTAGTGAAACCCCCCACAATGCCCTGACCATCGTCGATTGTGGCCTTTATCATCAGAAAAACCTGGACACCCTGCTACCGGTCCTGAAAGAAATCCGGGATAGCGGTGCCATGGTCCTCCTGTTAGGTCCTCCCGCCGGTTTCATGCGCTTCCAGGTGGAGGAAGCCCGGATGGCCTGCATTCTCCGGGAATCTAACCTGGATGATGATGTTCATTTACGTAGTAACCAGGGGCCTTTATTTCAATACCTGGGTACACAACGTCACCTTGTATCTGAAAGTCATCTTCGGGTCGAAGGGCATCTTAGGCTTAGTGACCTCCGGGAAGATCTGAGCCTGGCAGAACCTTGTATTCGTGATGCAGATGCGATGCTGTTTAACTGCGATAGTATGAGTGCTGCAGAGGCCGGATATATGACAGGAATGTCCGGAAGCGGATTTTCGGTAATTGAGGCCTGTCAGTTATTTCGTTATGCAGGCGCAGCTCAATCCATGTATTCTGCCGGCATCTATGGCTATTCACATGAAGCAGATCAATCAGGCCTGATGGCTAATTCCATTGCACAGATGATCTGGTATTTACTCGAAGGCAGCATGTTGCGCGAGGATCCTGAGAAAAGCAGGCTTACCCAATATTTTGTACAGGCGAAGGATCAGGAACAGCCCATCTTGTTTTATAAAAGCGAAGTTTCGGGTCGATGGTGGATTGAAAGTAAATCAGGTAGAAAAATAGCATGCTCGTTTAAGGATTATCGTCGTGCATGCGAGGACGATTACACGGATATCATCCTGAAATCAGTGATGGGCTAAGCTTCCAGTAGTTTTTCAAGATGCATGGACCTGGAACCTTTCAGCAATAATGCTTTTCCTTTCAGTGGATGCCAATCCCAGGTTAGTTTTATCGTTTCGATATTATCAGCACTCAGGATTCTTGAATCTCCTGATGCGAGATGTTGAAGGGCTTCCTGAAAAGCATTTCCCACAAATACTATTTTTTCAAACTGCTTACTCAAGGCTAAAGCAACTATGTGTTGATGTGCAGCAGAAGTTGTGGAGCCCAGTTCTTTCATATCTCCCAACACCACCCAGCCCTTTGGATAGCGTACGGCAAAAGCTTCCAGTGCCAGCTCCATGCTGGATGGATTAGCATTGTAAGCATCCTTCACAACCGTGCAATCCTGAACACGGATAACTTCTGAGCGATTCGAACCTGAAATAAAATTTTCAAGCGCATCCACCATTTCGAATTGACCAACACGGAAAACATTACCCACGGTGTAAGCCGCCAGCATATTCATCGCGTTATAGGGTCCAAATAAATTGGAATGAATGGAAATTCCACGCGCCTCATCGCGCAGGTAAAACCCATTGTGATCCTGGTCAGCCTGATAACTAAAGTGATAACCTCCTACATTTTCCTTCAGGCTGTAAGGGATAGTACCATAGGGTAAGCAGGCTGCATTTTCCACTACGGCGGGATCATCTTCATTCACAAAAGCAGTCCCATCATGTGCGGCTAGATATTCAAATAATTCACCCTTTGCTTTCTTCACTCCTTCGAAAGAGCCGAAACCTTCCAGATGTGCTTTCCCGATGTTGGTGATAAGTCCATGCGTAGGTTGAGCAATTTCACACAGCGCTTTAATTTCCCCAACGTGATTGGCGCCCATTTCGCAAATCAAAATTTCGATATCGGGTTTTACCTGCAACAACGTGAGCGGAACTCCAATATGATTATTTAGATTTCCTTTCGTAGCGTGAATCCTGTATTTTTTTGAAAGTACGGCAGCGAGTAATTCTTTGGTGGTAGTTTTTCCATTACTGCCCGTAATGCCAATCACCGGAATGGAAAGTTGACTGCGATGATAGGCAGCGAGTTGTTGTAGCGTCGCAAGAGTATCTTCTACTAAAATATAACCTGGCCCGGCAAGGGTGGCATCTGATACCACGGCATATGCGGCTCCTTCTTCAAGGGCTTGCAGTGCAAATGCATTACCATCAAAATGATCGCCTCGCAGGGCAAAAAAAATGCTGCCTGGAGTGATTTGTCGCGTATCCGTATTCACCACGGGGTGTGACAGGAAAATTTGGTAAAGCGAGGGTATGTCCATCATTGGGTGTAAAAATAAAAACGCCCCTGTAAAAAACAGGGGCGTGTATTATCGTACCGGCTTTGAATGCTATTATTTGTACCGGCGGGTTGACTTAGCTTTTTTACCACCAAAATCATTTCCACCGATT
>JADMIO011107748.1_pt1 | contig 45597 bp, 52 predicted proteins | sample 8958161 | NCBI WGS metagenome assembly JADMIO01 (sample SAMN16585339, study PRJNA669376) | soil metagenome | isolation source: Crop rotation soil | place: USA: Cullars Rotation, Alabama | collected 2011
CGCGACAACTTGTCCACGTGGAATTCTAAGCTTAGGATCCCAATGTGCTGGAAAGGCGCAGAGAACGATATCGACGATGAAGCGAACGTTGCGCGGATAAGCGTTGATGAGCTGCTGCAATACGGCAGAGCAGTCCAACCCGCTGAGAGGGTTGGTCCAGTCCGAGCAGCGGTACGGGGACGCAGGACCGAACACGCGCGAGAGGTAGATGTCGGGGGCAACGGTCTTGACGTAGCTATCGAAGAAATTCGGGGACAGCGGCGTTCCGGTGCGACCCGGATAAAAACCTGTCCGTGCAGCGATGCTAGGCATTATCGAACTCTCGTCACGTAAATCGAAGCGGCGGCGCCTTGACCGGAAATAGCCGATATGAGCACGACGAAGTTAGCCTCACCATCCAGCGGCAGAGTCAATTCCTGCTCCAGCGGTGCATCGTCATCGTCCAGGAAATCCAGCACTTGCTTGTAGCCGAAAAACCAATCACCCCCAGCGTTCGCCACCGTTGGCTGATAGGCTACCACCAGCGTCAGGCCAGGTGCGCTCCGCAGGTCCGTGACGGACATCTTGATGCCAAGCTTGATGCTGCTATATCCGGCCCCGGAAATCGGCGTGATACTGGCCGGCGTATAGGCGTTGTTCGCCGCGAAGTTTCCGGCATTACTGGCCTGGCCGGTGCCGACCACCTTGATGTCCACCGCTCCGGCTGTTGCACCGGCGCTAACGGTGCCGACGGCCGTCACGACGCAACCCGCCGCCCGTTGCGCTTCGGTGATCCGTGCCACCCAGAGCGGCCCGGTATCCGTGGAGAGGAATAGGTCGTAGCCGTTCTCCGCGCCGGTCACTGCCGCGAACGCCGCTCGAATCGTTCCGTTAGCACCCGCCGCCGCGCTCACCGGCGTCGGCGGCACGGAATTGCCGTAGCGATTCGCGGCGCTGGCCGTGACGTAGTACGTCGTGCCATTGGTGAGCGAGCCGCCCGCCGCTCCCGCCGAGAGCGTGATGGTGCCCACGGCGGAAAGCTTGTCGGCGGACGTGATGGCGCTACGGTGAAGCTGGCCGTCGTCAGAGGAGCTACTGGCTTTGACGGGCAGCGGGTTGGCGTCACCGACCGGGAGGATGGTGTTCCCGTCCGTCCCCTTGCCGGGTCGCGGTTGAATATAGACTTCGGACATGGAGAGGATACAGCGGCGCCGTGGTGGGAATGCACGGTGAAACAGAGGGGGCTTGGGATGGAGTTATGGTAGCAGAATGGTTTAGTGGAAGCAAGACACGGATTGCAGCATCTTGAAAGCTTCCATGCTGATTACCTCTGCCGACGGGTACAGGTCACAGAGATCGACCGGCTTCCAGCGCTTGCGTTGCACCGGCCCGGTTGGTCGCGGTTCGATGTGCTTGGGTTTCTCTGAATAACTCACGATGTTCCATCGTCCCGATGCATTGCGTGCCGCATTGACTGCCGCATAGGGTCCACCCCGGCAGAGCCAGACGTTTCGCGCCCGTGGCAAACTGACGCAGGTCGGATAATGCTGATGGAACACTCCCAGCGCCGGCAGATCGGTAAGACTGGCGAAGTGCAATGGCCCGGAGTCGATACCGATGAGAAGATCCGCCGCTCGATAGAGAGCCGCTAATTGCCGTAGGCCAATCTGTTCCCAATCGCGGCCCACATGGCGCAGGTTCGCATGGTCCATCATGGGCACGCGAAAATGCCAATCCAGCAAGACTAGCCCGGCGCCGGCATGAAGCATGGTCTTGTAAAGTTCCAGGCACATCCAGTCCGCGAGGTTCTTTCGGTCCGCCCAGCTATTGCCGTGCGTGTGCAGCAGAATCACTGGCCGTGGCAACGTTGCCAGAAAGACATTCGCGGCATTTTGTGTTGCCGAACCGATCAGGTCGTACATTGCGCCTTCAAGATTGACGCCGCAAAGTTCCTCCCATAACTCGGCCCGGTTGCCGAGATACGGTAACGGTGGTTCGTTGATGTTGCGGCCGATCTTGCTGGAACTGTACTCGTTCTCAACTAGCGGCACATTCCAGCCATCGAAATACATCCACGGATGATCCGGCGCCGTTGAATCTTCGTGCGTGCCGAGACCGGCGGCAATGGCCACGTCGCGATTGCGCGGGCCAAAATTTACCGAGACGTTGTAGCCGTGCCGTTTGTAGAGTTGCAGCAGATGGGCGACGTGTACCACATCTCCCAGGCCATGACGATCAAACTTGATGCGCATGTCGGTCATGGTTTCGTGTATCGCTGCCGGCTTTCCTGCCGTGGTTGTGTGCCCAGCAACGCCGCGTAGCGTTCGTAGAAACGGCGCACATCGCCGCTTGCATCCGGTCCATGATAGTGCCGCGACATTCGCCACGGTTTCGTCGGCTCGAACCCGGAGTAATGGGCCAACACTAGCGGGCCATCGCTGGTGCGCCAGATGCCTTCTCGTTGATTCAGGCCGTATTCCTGCGCGTTCCAGTAGGCGACGTTATGGGTCTTCGTGAGCCATACGTGGCAGCCGAATCTCTGCACCAGTGCCGCCAAGCAGATCTGTTCATTGGCAAACTCGCGGACATGAGCGGCGTACCAGCTCAGTAAACTTTTTCCGTCGCGCGGCTGCCGCCACAACTGGAAATCCGCCTGGACGTTGGTTTTGTTATCAATCAGATGCGGACAAATAACAAACTCGTGATCGCACAGCAATTTCTCTGCCTCATCGAGCGGCGCAAACAATTCGGTATCCGCTCCGAGAAAGCAAACCTTCTCGTGTCGGTCCAGTGCATCGGCAATTACCCAGGGTCGATCCCAGGGATTGTTGTTCGTGTTTCCAGCGTCAATGACTGTTACATCTGTGGGACGAAAGCCGTCATAGGCGTAGACCGTGATGAGCGCATCGGAATGAAAGCGGTGCAGGGAATCCAAGAGTACGCGGAGATGTGATGCGTAGCCGGGACTACACTGGATAGCGAAGGCCAGCGTCATGGCTTCAACTCGCGTTTATCCGAGCATAAAAACAATAACGGTGCAAGGAATGCAACAATAGCTCGTCGCCATCGTGGCATGGAAATCTTAACGCGGCCCCAGCGGGGCGGATTGTCTGGACAAACATCTAACGGTAAACGTAGCTTGTTGAATAGCACACCTTTGACTCCGCACCCGCAAAGTTTGCATGTTCCCCACGTCGTTCGATTGGGACAAGACAAGCATTGTCGCTCGCGTTCTCGGAATGTTTCTTCCGATACTCGCGGAAATCCGGCAATTGCATGTTGAAGCCACGAATGCGCGAAACGCTTCAAATGGTATAACCGCAATCCACGAAAGCGATTGAAAATCTTTTTCAACTTTCTCTTTTGATTTATCCGCACGAGTGATTTGTGCAGCGGCTCGTGATTCCTCACCTGGCACTTTTCGCAGTAGTCGAGCGTCGTGCCATTCGGGGCATGACGCAATACCGACCGACACTCGAATCTCTCCGGCGGAATAGTCGTGAGCGACTTCCCACGCCAGCGGCATTCTGTTTGGCTCATGGAGAGTTTAGTGTAATGGATGCTGGGTAATTATCACAGTATCCTACTGTGCGTGCCGTCCACACCAGATCTAGCGTCTGCGAACTTTGGCAATCCCAGCCATCAACCTGTTTGGACCAGGCGGCAATAGCACAAAACCCGCAGAACCCATTACCTTCGGTGGGGCACATATCAGATGGTATGAAACCACCACCACTAAGAGAGCCTGTGGCGGCACACGGCTTCCCACCTATCCCCCCAGTGGGAAGATGAAAGTCAGACAGCATAAGCATCAGATAATAATGCCCGTCGCCACCAAGAGTCGGATCACAGTAAAAGTAAATCAGCCGCCAGTCAGCTGTATTGAGACCAAACGCCTCCGGGCACACATTACCAACCTCGCTTCCCTGAGCACAACAAATCTCATCAATACCGCCATCAATTTCCCAGGTGCCGTTTACCAGATCGCAATGCGTACATGGAAGAATACCCGTCGTCCCATTTATAACGCCGGCAACCGTAAAACTGTACGTGCTCGGCATCACCGGGCACCATAACTGACATGCGTAGCCACCAAAGCACGGCAAGCAACTCGGACACCCCATCCAAGCTGCGCCGACCAGTAGTATCCAAGTTGCAAAAACGAGCCACATATTAAGGGGTCATCCCACTCTGAATTAAACCATATCTCACAACCATAGTAGCAGAGGTTGTCCCGGATGCGTTACATGCCATAAAACCGCCATCCTGGCCATCAAAAAAAGCCTGCCAAATTGGCCGTGATTCTGACGAGCCGCCGCCGGTTGGTTGAGCTGAACCACTCTTGCCGGAGTTATTGGCCGGCAATTTATGGTTGGTCACTAACGAGAATCCTTGAGGAGACACCAACCATACTTTCGTTCCCAGCGGTGGATACGTAGGTGTTGAGCCTGGAACGAATCCCAGCAATGTAGCATCATAGTAATTTGAATTGGATGCCGAGACTCCATTGACCACAAACCATGAAATACCGCTGCCAACACCAAACGGAGAACCAGTGAACGCATACACTGGTCTGCCATTATATGAATCCTGTACACTACCAAGAACCCGTGTTTGTGCCGCGCTGGATACGCTATCGGTCAAGCTAAGCTGATTGGCGTCCCGCAACCATATTCGCCTGATGTTTGTCCAGGCTTGTGTGCTCGCGGTGTATTGCTGGACAATACCGTCATAGAGACCAGTAGCAGGATCAGGAATCGTGCTGAGAAAATCGCACACAGACACGTCGCATTCGCTGATCTGATAGATCGGCAAACCATATCGAGTTGGCGGCGAACTACTGGCCGTGGCCACGAATCCGTTGAGTTTCCCCGGATAGACCCGATTGAACGCCAGTTGCACGGCGTTCGTTCCAGCCACAAGGCATGGCTCCCGATCAGCCAGGACATCGTTTTGTGGATCGTATCGCTGAACGTAGCCGGTGTAATACCCATGCTGATCGGGTACTTCGCTGGATATGCGGATCTTCTGCCAGTCGCGAGGATAGTTGGGATAGCCAGGTCCGAAGTCTGGAGCCTGAATCGCCAGGCTTCCCATGTCTTCATTGGTCCACTCGCCTCGATCGTCTATTTCTTTGAGGAACTTCCACGGATGCCGGATGACATCGGTGATCCAACCGCCGTCCTTCTCTGTCCACTGGCGCCACGCAACGCCTTTTATTTCCGAGCCGGGAGTGAAGCCGATCAAACGGTTGTAATACTTTCTGAGCCTGGAGCCGCCGGTGCTGGATAGCATCTTGAAGAAAGCGTTGACGCGGTCCTGCGCTCGGCTTGTCAGAGCCGTGGCGTTCGTGACCGTCGCGTATGAGACCGTCAGTGTGCAGCCGCTTCCGGCGCCGCCGGTTGTCGATGCCGGATTGCTGGGAACAGCGGTATACTCGCCCGGCGTTTGCAGGGTGACGCCGAGAACGGCGCCGGTGCTACTCACCGCTGCGACGTTGAATTGCGCCGCCGTCAGAGCAGTGCCGCCGGATACTGTCAGGGTATTTCCAACGACATATCCCGTTCCACCAGCGGCGACGGTTGCCGAAACGGCGACAGGATTCGCGGCCGGGTTGTAGAGCGCCGGCAAATCGTCCCAGATGGGATGATACAGTCCGCTGTAAGTGGTACTCGGATTCTGTCCCACCAGTTGCACGGAAAGGACAGCGGGTACACTCCATTGATTCGCCGATTGAGCCGTGGTTTCCTCAGTGCCGAAATCCTGATGCTTGATATGAAAAAAGACATTGCAGCCGTAGGGCAAGCGGCCGATATCGCTTTCAATCCATTCCTCATCGAAGACCTTGGCATTGGCCTTTTCTAGATTGGTAATGATCGCTTCGGTGGTGGCATCCGTGGCGCCAATCTGCACGATGGAGTATTGCGAGCCGATGGTTTGTCGCAGGTCCGGCGCAATCATGCAGCCACAACGGTAGAGCACTTGATTTAATGCTTGCCAGGCACCACAACCGGGAAACTTCCAATCCTCTGGCGCTCCGTCGGGAGTGATCGGCAAGCCGGGAAACGTGCCGAGTGCGCCGGTCATGAGCGCCCAGATGTCACCCGCCATCGTTGACCATGTCCACGCCTTGTAGAAATAGAGCGTCGTGGTTCCGGTGGTTGTCACCGGATAGGTCAGTGTGATTTGGCTGCCGCTATCCACAGAAGCAATCGTGTTCGCGGGCGGCATGTTTGCATCGGACGGACCCGGATCTTTGGCCAAGGAAACCGTCATGCCCGCAGTCAAACTTGCGGTACTTGATATGCCTGTTACCACACTGGAGCCGGTTGCAAGCACGCCGCTCAGTGTGCCGACATATTGCATTGTGCCCTGATAGTATGCTCCACCATACCCCGGCGCCCTGACGTTGTACTGTGCGTTAATCGGCACCTTGTACGTCGGGTTCTGGCACAACCAGCGGCTATCGGCAATCTCGCAGAGGTAGACCGCCGTGGGATCGTTCGTGCTGCCCGGCGAGATGTTGCGGCCGTTGATCCAGTAGAGACCCTGAAAGGTGATCCAGTTGCCGTTGCCGTCATTGACGTAAAGGCTTTGCGCGGCGTTCTTGTTGAGGTTGTCGATATCCCGGCGCAGCATGAGAATGTAGCCGCGCGACGGTGCCGGACCGCCGGGGCAGATCAGGCCGTTGGCGAGCAGGGCCGTGCGCGGGTAGGGCTGACCGGGATAACGGTTGGCCCATTCCTGCACGGAATCGAAGAGGGTGAAACCACCGAACGTAGCTGGGATGCGTGCCGTCCCGGCTTGGGTATGCGGCTATTATAGCGGAAGGGCTGATGTGTAGTAAACGGTGTGGCAGGTCTCGCAGAGGCCAATGTAGTAGACCCAAAATCTCGACCGCTCGCGTTCCTTCTGTTCCGCCCACATCACACGCTGAAGAATGACCAGCTTCATATTGAAAAGCGCATCGAGCTGTATCTCGTGAAGATGCACAGGTATTGGATCAGTGCATTGCTTGCAGAAGATTCGCAAAATCCCGACATCCGACCGTGGAATCAAGGCGCGGTCAACCTGGACCCAGGTCGATTGCAGACTGTTGGGAAATTGGCTTTGCGCATACTCCAGAAGCGAGGATGGTGCTTGCGGGCCGCGTGTGAAAGTAATCTCCTGCGTGACCTTGTCTCGCTCCCACTTCAGGTTGTGCTCTTTGCAGAAATCGTCAAGCCGCTGATCCTGTGTCTTCCACGGTTCCAGCGGCGGCGCGTTTGGGTCATCGAAACCACGAAGCCACCATGAAGCGTAGGACTCGTGCGGATGAGGAAAGAGCGACTCGGCAACGTGACGGGAAAGCGTGTAGCATGGATGATTTTTTATGGCAGCAAGAAGCAGATCGGCCATCGGATGCTGTGTGGCAAATGACATGATGGCTATTGTACACGCTTGCGGCGCGGCATTCCCGCCAGCTTGTCCAGGCTCATGCCGAGTGCCGTGGCCAGTGTTGTGGCCGTGGCCAGTGAGGGTTGCCGCTGGCCGGATTCAAGCAGGTGTATTGTCTGACGCGGCATGTTGCAGAGAGCGGCCAGAGCGGGGATAGAAAGACCAGCCGCCTCGCGAGCGGCGCGGAGTCGGCTGGAGAAGGATGATGGTTTAGTGGGCATGTCATTGCTCGCGAGAGCCATCTTCGGATTTGTCGCTGACACAGCTAAACCGAATACTGAGCAAGCTTGTCTTGGTATTGCCTCCTGCTCATCCCCGATCTGATGTAATGGTCTTGCGCTTTCCCAAGGTACTCGGCCGCAAGCTTTCTGTGCGTTTCAAAGGCTTTTTCGACATTGCCCTTGCCAGCTTTTGCGGCTTGCTCGTGTTGGGCGGCAGCATGCACGTACAAATCTCCAGCTGATTTGTGAAGATCGCTTGTGTTCGCTGCTTTTGCTGTTGCCGCTGCTGTTGCCGCTGCTGTTGCCGCTGCTGTTGCCGCTGCTGTTGCGCGGCTTGCATCGGCAGCGGCGATAGTGTAGGCCGTCTGCTTCTCTGCCTGCATCTGCGCCGGAGCGGTAGCAGGCGCCGGTTTGCTGGCCGATTCCATCGATGAGGCGACTTCTGTCATTCGACGTTTATACTCTGCGTCCCAAGCATCGTCGTAACCCGGTGCACTTTCGTTAGGAAACCTTTCCTGCATTGCCTTATAGGTCTCCTCGCGGATCTGTTCCTGAAGTTTATTCACCCGCTCGGCTGCATGTTCCGGGTCGGTTTCTGCGATTTTTTGAGCCACAAGCTCGTCCGGCGTCCCGCGCCACAACGGATTGATTGTCACTTTCTTTTGGCTTGGTTTCGTCATCGTTGCCTCCCGTTGCAAAGGTTTCGTTTCACCACCCTTGCTATTATCGGGCACGGCAGCCGGTTTGTCAACACTTGTTGACGGAGCTTTTTCTTTTTTCTCCTGACCCGCCTGGCCCGGCTTCGCGTACATCATCAATTCGCCCGACAGCGGCATCACATGCTCAGGGTGTTCGATCGATCCCACCGACCGGGTAAACGGCTGCAATTCAATCTGCCCTTCGTGCCGCAACCGGCCTAGCACTCCCTGGAACTGCTGAATGGTCAGGTCGGGATGCTCCTTCCGCGCCTGCTCATAGATTGATTGCAGGTCCGGCGGCTGGAATTGGTCCTTGGTCAGATTCTTCACCGCCTTGGCCACGTCGCCTGCCACGGCCTTGCCTTGCGGCGGTTCGTAGGACGCGAAGTCCTGCGCATTCGGCATGGTGAACCGGCCGTGGCGCTCGGCATCGTATTGCTCGGAGAGCTTGGCTGTTTGCTGCTCATGCGAAAGGCCGGCAAGGGGATGAGCGGACATGGGGTCGGAAGACTTGACCTGCGCAGACGGTGCTTTTACCGCGCTCAGCGATGACGGCTTTACCGAATCCTCGAACGGCGGTCCGTTTTCGGGACGCACAATCACACGAGCCATCTTCTCGCCGTCAACATAGTGATACCCACGGAACTCGGCAGGCATGGCACCAGCCTTGCCAGTGAATGTCAAGGACTCACCAACTTTCAGATTGTTGGTGTCGAGTGATTTTTTCTCTTGCTTTTGCTCAGCCGGCGCTGGCTTCTCGCCCTTGACTATCGCCGCAAGCTTCTGGTCAAGAGCGTGCAACCCTTCCACGCTGCCGGCCTTCTCGATGGCATGCTGAACATACTGCCGTGCCAGGAAGCTACTCGGCACTTCCTTCAGGTGCTTCTTGGCGCCAAACATCCTTTCTTCGTCAGTTGCTCCCAAGACAGGAGCATTTTTCTCCCACGCAACGCCTTCAGGATCAGGAGATTTTCCGGCCTTCACTTCCTCAGCAACTTCGCGGTCGATGCGGCTTTCGTAATCCGCCTTGAGCGTATCGACAATGCGCTTCAGTTTCTCTTCTCCAACGTTCTGCGCGAATTCCTTCCATTCATTCAGATTGGTGCGTGAGTCGCTGATGGCCTTGCTGTTGGGATGATCTCCCAGCCACTTGAATTTGCTGATAACACCACCGGCGTTCATTTCGTCCCACCGCTGTTGATCGGCCCGGCGTTGCCGCTCCTGTTCGATCTGCTCTGGCGACATCGGTTGGCGCGGCTCGCGCTTTTGGCCCTTGCCTTCCTCATTCGGCTTGGGCGGCGTTGATGGCGCACCCTTGCCGGTTCCGGTCTTCGCTTGCGGAGTGGATAGCCCATGAATCGGCATCCAGCGCCCGCCCTTGTAATGCTCGCCATTCACGGGAGAGATCTCGCCGCCTGCTTTGGCGCGCACATAGACCGTGCCATCCTTGGCCACGCGACGGGCATCATCTCTCATTCCCTCTCCTTGTGGCGTATCCCGGTGAAGAGATAATTCTACACCCAACTTGCTGGCCATCAGGATTGCTGTTTCTTCCCGCAAAAATGACCGAGCGTCTTTCTTTGTAGCAAACTGGCCAGCCTTATCCTTGGCGTCTGTTCTTTCCAGAGCCTCTTTATCGGCTTGTTCAGACGCCGTTATAATCTGCTGTTGATTTGGCCATCCGCTATCTGGCCGAAATATACTGCAACGCATCCCAGCCGCTACCACTCGCATTTCCGCCACATCAAGTCTGGCTGCCTGAAAGAAGTCTCCTACAGACAGCACATCAGCGGCAGGATGATTGTGCGTAAATATAGCGTCTTTGGCATCCTTCTCTTGTTGATCGGTCAAAATCAATTCGGTGACATCGCCGCTCTGTTTTAACTCATGCAAAAGTGTGCCATCTTTAGCAAATACGCCTCCAGTCTCTCGATTGCCAGACTCGATCTTGTTCTCAAAGTCTTTCACGGTTTCTGGGAGTTTACGACGGTCATCAGTTCCGGTTTCCCTTTCGGCGGGAGTCTCTTCCACCTTCCCCTCAAGCCCATGCTCCTTCGCCCATTCCAGCATGTGTCCGTAGGCTTTCAGCCGCTTGCCGAACGCGATGCGCAGGCCATCGGCGTTTGGCAGGTCGTCCGTGATCTTGTCGTAGCCCTTCTGATGCTCGGCAATCAGTTCTTCGATCCGATGCACGGTCAAGCCTTCGTGGTGCTGTTTGAGCGCGGCATAGGCTTTCTTGGCCCGGCTCAGATCGAACCTGCTGAGTTCGTGATGCCCGTGCGGTTCCAGCGTCTTGCGGAGCGCCTCGACATCGACCGACCCGCGAGCTTCGCGCTTCGCCTTGCTGGCCTTCTGCGGTGCTTCGATCTTCTCCCGCTCTTCGGGAGTGGCCTTGGCCAGCTCGGCAGATGGAATGAACTGGCCGGGTTTGTAATGCTTTCCTTGCAAGGTTATGCCTTCACCCTTCGGCGCATGCGCAACCGACAGCCTGACGCCGCTGCCGAGCTCGCCTTCGACGGCCGTCCACTTCTCGTCTTCCTTCGTCAGATACCAACCCGATCCGGCCAATTCTTCATCGGCCGCGCCGATCATCTCCGGCGGGATTTCTAGGCCGGCTTCCTCGATTTCGTTCCAGGCTTCGGCGTACCACGCGGCAAGGGCTTTGGCGTCAGCCTGTTGCTTGGCCGTGGCGTAGCTGTGTGCTAATGACAGCGCCACATGGCCGCGATTCCAGCCGCGCGGCAGTTCAGCCGGGATCTTGCCGACCCAGGCGGGGAACATCGGTGGACGGCTAGACTCCAGCCATTTCTTGGCTTCTTCAATGCCAAGATCCGCAGCTTGCCGGACCGAGATCGGGTTTCGGCTGCAACGGCAGTTGTAGTGTCGCGGTGCAATGTATCGCTGATATTCTGGATCATCGCGCCTGAAAATCCCTGTACCTTGTATCCCGCTTTTGCTCACGATGGCGCATAGGTCGGTAATCCGGTCATCCCAGATGGGCACCGTCATTTCGTAGGGGAACCCAGGGCTAACGATGGGATGGTCAAGGATTTTGTCCATGCCCTTGCTGAACGCGGATTGCACGTTGGTCCTGTAAACCGTCTCGACATGCATCGGGCTCAGAAACGTTCCTTCTCCCACCAATGCGTCGATTTTCTTCCTGAACTCATCCAGGTCGGCGCCTTCTTCCACCTGCTGCGCCAACGCCTCTTGGATCTTCTCCAAGGTGTCCATCGATTCCACACGCGCGACCGCAAACGATTCCTTCTTCGCCTCATCTTCCAGCCGGTCGTATTCCGCTCTGGTGAGCAGCTCCCGGCGCCGTAGATGCTTCACCGCTTCGTCGATGATGGGGAATTCCATCTCCGGTTCCGGCTCCTCGGCAAATCGCTGCCGGCGCCACGGCGGTTCTCGGTTGCTGGGCGGCTCGAATTCCAGGGCGCCGCGCAGCCATGAAGCTTGATCGGGCGGCATGTCCTCGAATGCCTGTTCCTGCTCGGCCGGTGTCCGCACGCGCAGTTCTTGCAGTATTTCCAGAGCGTCTTCCGGCGCCAGATCGGCCGGCGGTGCCACGGGATAGGCCATGTCGGGCAGACGCTTCGCGACTTTCTGCATCCCAGCCAGCACAGCGGCCAGTTGCACTTCCGTCAGGGCAGCGGCGAAGATCGGCTCATAGCGATCCACGAACGCTTGCACCTTCGCCATCGCGGCGTAGGTATCCGTGGAGGTGATGGCTTCGAGCAATTCGCGCCGGGCCGTGGCGGTCAGGTCGTTGAGATGCTCCGTGGCGATGCGCAGGATCTCTTCCACGGTCGGATCGGCGAGCTCGCCCACGTCGGCATCTTCGATATGCGTGGTGAGCACGGAGAGACGCAGGCGGGGAGCGAGCGAGAAACTCACTTCCTCAACTACAGGCTGCAAACCGTCAGTAACGACAATAACATCGGCGCCGGATACTGACTGAGTCAGCCGAAATAGATCAGCAACAATTCCTCGAACACTGATATCCTCATCTGTTACGCGAGCGCGAAGGATGTGGGCAAGCTCTCGGCTTAGTTCGTCGATTTGTTGAGACCATCCATACTCACATAAGTGGATCAATTCTTCGTAGCCTTCGACCGGAAGGCTGTCAAGCATCTGGCCAAATTCACTCCAGCCACGATTGCTGGATAGAAAGGTAGGCTCGCCTGCATCAAAAGCTACATACCGACTCATTTCTTGGCCCTCACCACGCGCCCACTCTTCAGATCCTTGAAACCTTTACCCTGTTCGTCCTGGAACGCCTTCCACCTGCCGCTGCGCAGTTCATGGTCCGTGCGCCGGGCTTGCTCTGGGAGTTGATCTTCGGGCATGACAATCAGACGCTTCAGTTCCGCTTCGTCCTTGCATTCATACATACCGCTGATGCGTGCCGAACCGGCCACGCCGCGACGATAGTAATAACGCCGCTTGGTTTCGTCGTGCTGCCCAGCGCCCTTGGCGTTGATAACGGCACGGTCATCCGAAATAACCGTGTGGAACGTGGCACCGTGTTCTTTCTCCCAGAGAAGCTTGCGGATCTGAGAGTAGCTATCCATCGTGATCTTGTTGTTTTCTCCCTGCACGGTCATGGTCTTTAGTTCAATACCGTGCCGGGCCTTGCCTTCGATGCGCATGGGCGACGGCTTGCGGCCGGATTCCTTCTCGGACAGGTAGCGTTCAGATTCCTGCTGCCAGGAAGCCTTCTGCGCCTTGTCGCCGGCAATGGCCACGTCCACCGGCTCCGAATCGGGAAACGAGACACCGCCCACAACTTTCGCGAAGCGCGGTTCGTTGTAGGTCTCGGCATAACGTTGAATCTCTTTGTCCACGAGCACATGCGCCGCTTTCGCTCGTTTAGCCTTCTCGCTCGGTTGTTGTTCCTTAACGCGATTCGCAGCCGCAGACCGTTTGGATGGACGTGATGTTTGTTCTGGTTTTTCGTTATGATTACGTTCTCCCGGCTCCTCTTCCTGATACCGCTTCTCCTCTCCCCTCTGCCAGAACACACCACCACGCGGGCCGTCGTGGCGCGTCCAGCCCGACGATAGCCGCAACCCACATTTCTCTAACAGGTCTTCGTCCTTGGCCAGCGACAGATTTAGCGGCTTGTATTTCGCGGTGAAGGCTTCAAACGCATCCGCCATCCGGTTCACGAACTCGTAGTAGCTCGAATCCATGTCATTGACGTAGGCGCCAATCCCTGACTTGGTCACACCGCGCGGAAATTCGCCGTGTTTGTCGTGATAGTCCACGTCTCGAACCACGTCGCGCGTGATGCCGTCGATATGCTGTTCCACGATGTCCATGCCGCGACGGAATTCATCCTTGACTTTCTGCCATTCCGGTGTCAGGCCCTTGGCACCGTATTTTTCCATCACATTCTCGGCGAACACACGGAGACGGAGGACGAAGTTTTTCCTGTTCTCCCGCTTGGCCTTCGCGGCATGGGCAAGCAGGCGAGCCTTCGCGGTTTCGCCGTCGATCTGGCCGGATTGGAATTTGTGAAGCACTCCCAGGACAGCATGATAGTAGTTCTTGCTGATCTGTTCGCCGCGCTCAAAAATACGTTTCTTGTTTTCCTTGCGAGGCTCTGGATGATCCGGCCCCTTGTGCTCATGCTCTCCCGGCTGCTCTGTTTGGTAGACCACGCGGCCCGTTTCATTACTCATCCAGCCGATGCCGCCACGAGTACCGCGATAGCGCGTCCACCCGGCCGATAACTGGAGCGGCTGCACCACCGGCGCACCCAGCGGCAGCGACACCTTGACGCCATCCTTGCGGCAAAAACTGACGGCATCGAACGTCAGCCGGATACCGTCGAAACAATCATCGCCGATGTATTGAGCAGCTTTGCCGGGCAGCAGGTACGCAAGGGTTAAATGTGGGCGGTACTCTGGAAAGGTCTCTGTATTGGCCAGCGACCGCGAGAGCAATTCGTGCAGCGCGTGCAGGTCGGGACTCTCCACGTCGATTTTGAGAACATCATGCTCGCCATCCTCTGCCGGCTTGTTGCCATCGTGGCGGAAGATCGACATGCAGCCGAGCCGAACCGTAATCAGCGATACAGCGGCCAGGATGGCGCGTGCTTTCTCTTCGCCTTCGTCCTGCAACCCGTACTTGAGCGTGATGTGCCAGTCTGTTTCTCTTCCCGCTTCCGCAAGGTCATGACTCGGAATGCTCTCCGCGAACGCGGCCAGTTTCTTGGCGATGCCTTCCGGTAGGTCGAGCTGGGTAGAAGCGTAGGAATGCGGCCCGACCGAAAGTTGCAACGTCTCGTCTGTCGATTCTTCGTCGCTCTCGGCCGATGGGTCGGTCGGGTTCTCAGCCAGGATGCTCTTGGCCAACTCGAGCGCTTCACCCAGGTCGTGCGTTTCGTCCAGCGCAGCGGCCAAGACGGCTTCACACCAATCAGGATCGACATCGGCAAAACACGCGAACAGTTCACGGATGATTTCACCCTGATCTGCTACAGCAGTCATCTGCACTTCTCCCAAGGATTGCTGGCCGTCGCGTTAGTGTGCGACTCCGTTAGCTTCGACCGATAGCCCGATATGCTCTTTCACCGCTCCACGCGCCTTCTTCACGAGACTCTTTGCCGCCCGTGCTGTCGCCACCGGATGCCGCGCACCGGAGTATGCCAGGTAGGACAGCGATGCCATCGGTGCCATCGATACGACGGTAGCGGCAACGGGAAAGCCGGCTGCAAGGGTGCCGACCTTCGCTGGCTCTGCCATAAGTAAATCCGCGATGGACAGTATCCGGCCAACCCGTTCCGCGTTCTCTTCCCCGCCAACCTCGCGGGCAACCTCACGCGCCGTCGCCTGTCCTACGGCATAGGTCGATGTCAGCACGCGGTAGGCGCCCAGAACAGGTAGCCGCAACGGTTCAGGGAGCCGGTCCACATTGCGGCGTACCGCCTCTTTCACCGACTTCTCTGCTGCCGAACCTTTAGCCCAGAGCGAGCGGCCGAATTCCGCCAAATGTTGGATGGCACCTACATGCTCGTTATCGCCATTGCCAGCGCCGCTATCCTTTTTCGCAAACTGTCCCGGATTGTCCGGCTGGCCGCGCGGATGCAGGTCGTTGAACACGGACAGGGCCATCTGCACGCCGTAGCGTTTCTTGCCGTTGGCGTTGAGTTGGAAGCGCCCACCACGCGGCCCGACGCCATTTTGGCCGTGACTCTTGCCGGAGCCGTTCAGGCTCGGCTTGGGCGCCGGAAGTCGGCCATTGCCGTTGAAACCCACTTGCGGCGACGGCTGCTCTTCCGGCTGTTGCTCCTCACCTTCCTGACCGCCTTGTCCCGGTTGATCCTGCTGCTTCATGAGCTTCAGCAGGTTCTTGGGCTTCACGCGGAACCACGCTTCGGGACCGAAGTTCCAGTGTGTAAGCGGCTCGCCAATCTGATCGTGCCACGCCTTGCAAAACGCCTGCACGTTCCATTGCTGGTCTTGCAAAAATGCGTACATCGGGACTTCACGGCCGCTGTTGCCGAGACCACCGACCACCGCCTCTTGCAGTTCCGGCGGCACACCGATGCCGGAAGAGATGGATTTCTCCAGAACCTTGTTATGGTCATCCAGCGGCGCCACGTTCATCACGTATTGCGGCAAAACAATTTCCCACTTTGGCTTGCCACCCTGATCCGCTGGATAGCAACTTGACGGAACTGCCGCCGCCATGTTGCTCTTAATGTTCTCGGCGAGCCGCCGGGCCATGTCGCGGCTGATAATCATGTTGCCGGCCTTGTCGCGCCGGTCCTCTTCAGGGTACTTCACCACCGGGCCAGCGCAGCCGAAACGATAGATAGCCGCGTCAACGATGTACTCCGCTCCGTCCGGCCGAGCCAACCTGCACCACGGCAGCCAGGCGCCGAAGAGCTGGGATTCGCCATACCATCGGCTGGTACGCGGATTGTGCGCGTACCAGAAGCCCTTGGCCGGCACCGTGCGCGGAATGCGCACCTTCGGTTGACCATAGCCGTAACTGGAATCGGTGCCGGGATGGAAGATCGTCGCCGCGTCTTCGACGATGCCGCCGCGCGGTCCCCAGAGGTCCACCTGTATCCGCCCAGCATTGCGCAGGCGAAAACCGACGTACTGCCTTCGTTGCGTCAATACCGTCACGTCGCGAGCGCTGAACGGATAGAGTTCGTCGAATCCCAGGTAGCCGTTTTCATGCTCGTAAACCAGTTCGCCGCCCATCCAGCCGTACTCAAAACTCCTGACCACATATTGCCGGGCAGTTTCCCAGAATTTAGTGAATTCCTTGATGCCCCAATCGAGCACTTCCGGCGATGAAGCCTCATACTCGAATTCAGCCAGGCTCGTGCCGCTCTGGTAGATCCTGAGTGGATTTTTTACGGCCGGGTGAACCAACATCGCTTCCAGGTCGCGGTACAGCCAAAAGCGCGGCCCGCCGCCTTCTTCCCAGAGAGACGCGGTAGGGATGGACGGCCGATAGCCAGAGGAGATGGGATCTCCGATCAGCACGTTTTCAACTTGCCGCTCGGAGAGTTGCTCGACCTTGCCATTGGTGTTGGAGAGCACCAGATGGACCGGCCGCGAGAAATCAAAGTTGTCCACTACACCACCGCCGCAAGGGACTTACAGGCGGTTGATGCACGTAAGAAACGGGGTTGATGAGGCTTGGGTTAAGGATAGTCTAGCAAAATCCAGCGCATGGAGATAGGCGATTAACCCTTCTCCGCTTCCAGTATCACCACCGGCGTATCGCCTTCATCCACTGCCGTGAAATCGTGCTCGCCAGAATGGGCATATGGAAGCCGGCACTGCACGCCGCCTTGTTGCAAGGCTAGTTCCCGAAAGGTATCCGGCCCGCACAAGAAGCCTCTTGGAATGACGACGTGACCAGCCTGCACAACTTCGCAACGATTATTCATAGTTCATTCCTTTCCAGTATCGTCACTGCCTGCACGCCGTTGACGTATCCGTGCCCCGGCAGCGACATTGCTGACGGGCACCAGCCCTTGCCAATCATCGCAAGCCATTGCTCGTAAGTCGTGCCCTCGTCCACTTCGTTGGCGTTCTCCGTCAACCACCGTGCCAGCTCTGCCGGCGTGCGGAACACCGGCGAAATGGGCGAACCTTCCGAGACGGTTTCCCACATTTGCCAACCGTCGCCTGTCGGTGGTTCCTCTTTCTCCCAGGATTCGTACATGCGTTCCGCTTCCGGCGATGTCCAGACATGCCCTTTGCCTTTGCATCGATCACATTGCGACGGCTCACCTTCACGCTGGCATCGCGCCTTGACGCAGATCCATTGATTGATGCAGTTATGCCCCCAGCCGAACAAAAGGGCAACGTTCACTTCCGCTGCCGTGGGACAGATCGGCCAATCGCGGAACCGACCTTCCTTGAAGAGAACATCAACGTCGGCTTGGCTGAGATGATGCAACCAGCACGCATTGACGTGCTGCGCGAGCCTCTCGGCTTCGCGGCGAATGGCCTGCTCTGGTGTTGAAGAATGCGTGAACGCCAGGTAGAAGGACGGATTCCGCTCGATCTGCTGCCGAGCGAACGCAACGATGCGCGGATGGTTAGCGGCAAACGGTACGCTGCCCATTGAACGCGGATCGAATGGAGACTTGCCGTACCATTCGTCGCTGTAGCGCTTCGCAGCCGGGCTGTAGCCGGTGCCGGCGCACGACGCGCAATCGGGCGCGTAGGGGTGCGGGTTCAGGAAGCCGCGCCAGATCTCGTTCAGCTGCCAAGCGAAATCAAGCGGGACGCGGTAAACTTTGCGGCTCATGAAGTTGCTCCTGTGTGACCATTCTCAACCGGAATGTTCCGTCGCCGTTTCGACCAATCCGGCAATTGAAAGTCCTCGCCAGCCTTGACCATTTCAGACCGCTCGCATTCACGGGCGCACCAGCGATTCAACCGCTCGGATTTAACGCAAGGCTTCGCATCGTTCCCTTCATAGGTTCCTGGATTCTCAGGAGCCGTTGCGAATTCATCATCGGCTACCCATTCAACGTCGTCAGGGTCGTCCGATAGTTGTATCTTCGGCCGGCTGCTGTTACCCCAGGCTTTTTTGCACCGGGCATCACAGATCAGCACCAGCGAATTGCCAAAGAAAATGATGGGTTTTGCAATCATACTGGTCTCAGGTTAGCGGCTCAAAAACTATGTCAACGCATCTCAACTGCTACAGCTTGCCTCTTCAGACGCAACGTGCTTTTCCGTCTCGATCAAGGCTGTGAACGGGTCGTCGAATCCACCGATGTGCTGGCACCGCGCGTAGGCGACTCCCCACTTCTTGTCGCCGAATATCTGCGGGTGCCACTGGCGCCGCATCATGATATCGAAAGCCTGGCGGGCCGCGGCGCAGAACTCTAGGTCAGTCATTTTTACCTCGATTTCTTCAGGCATTGCGCTTGCCTTTCTTCTTCGCTGGCCGCGTGAAATCATCCTGGCTTTTCTCCAGGATCATGCAGAGATCCCAATACGTATCCAGCGTCGGCAAGCGCACGCCGTTTTCCCAATGGGCAAGCCCCTGCTGGCTTATGCCGAGCTTCGCGGCCAGTTCGGCTTGCGTCCATCCGACAGCGGCGCGGAATTCACGGAGCCGCGCCGGGAATAAACGCTTGTCCAACTCTGGAGCCATGAAAAATATTTCCGGTTTTTCTGAAAAATTCTCTTGCCGAGCCGTACTACTTAGTGTAGTATGATTGAAGTGAAAGTCAAGTGAGCCGGCGATGGTTGCACATCCCGGCTCATGGCCGAGAGTACCTGTTAAGGAGATCTCAGCGATGTCTGTTCTATCCACGCTCACCCTTCCTGTCCACCCGACGACCGTATGCCACGAATGTGCCAATCATGGCTTCGTCCCCGACCCGTTCGACGGCCGGGAACTGCTGCCCTGCCCGACGTGCTCCGGCGAAGCAGCACCGCAGACGGCGCCGGTGGACCTGGACCACATCTGCCGGGAGCTGGAGATTCTGGCCCTGGACGCGGACCGGGATGCCGGGCGGTCCAAGAGCGCGGCCGGGCAGAATATGTTCGGCGGCGTGGCCATCGGGTTGCGGGCGGCGATGAAGCTGCTACAAGAGAGCTACGGCGTGCCGGCGGACCTGGCGGCGGTAGATGAGCAGGATGATTCGGCGGCGTGACAAAAACCGCACCGGGGATATGCCTTGCCGAGACCAATGGTCAAAGGCCACGATGCCGCTTTCGGTCGCTATCCCCGGTACTACTTTTTCCAAATGAATCAAAGCAATGATCCTTTACCAAGTCGAATACCCGTTCACTGTAGATGAAGAGCTAGGGCACTCTCAGGTCTACGCGACTCTAAGCGCTGCCAAAAAAGACGCCTATGCGTTGTATGCAATGCAACAGCAAAGCGAACGATCACTCACTGAGAGCGAGCATTGGGATGGCGTATCCAAATTCGAGGACTCGACAAAGCCAGCTAAAGTGTCTCGCGTGACGGTTGGCACCATCACGCGCGGCCGGATTTGCGCAATCATCAACAGCGGCGGCGGTAATTGGATCAGTGAAGAGGTCGTAATTGGCCAGTTTCATTGGACTGGAAAGCGTGTGAAGTATGTATCGAACCCGTAGCGGCGAGCATCGCTCACCGAAGTGCCCCCGGTGCGGCAACTGTCTGCGCGTGAAGCCAGGGCCACGAACGGTGCGCGTTCCTCTCTGGCAATGCAAACAGTGTCTCGACAACGGGGAACCGGCACGGAATTGCGAATGGACAAACGCGGGCCTGATGCTTGCCGCTGAAGATCAGAACTGACCACTACCACCACGGAGACCTAACAATGACCACTCCGCATATCATCATCCGCGAGGTTGCAACGGACGAACTGCGAATCGTTCTCCTGCCCGTCGGCTACAGTTGTGCAGCCGATCCGTCGTATCGCTGGGCCGGTTGGTTTGACTCGGAACAGTCAGCAAGAAATGCTCTGCGCGACAAAGACGAGGATGTTCGTCTGCAACTGTACGGCAAGCCGCGAGTCATCAACGGCACGCCTGGACCGCAGGCGGTTGCCGAGTTGTTTCGGATATGATTGCAATGTTGGTTTGAAAGTGGTGATGGTGAGAGACAGGTCTCGATATTCGCCGAATGCGATGTCGAGAATCACAGCCTGCACAAGCGCGGCATCCGCAAGCGGGATGTGCAAATCCTGGGTGTCAACTGGCCGCAAGCCGTTTGGTTCTGTCCGAAGTGCGGCTGGCACAAACGACTCGATGGACAAGCAGGAGAACAACGAACATGACCTGGAAACTGTCCGATGACCAGATCGAATCCCGGTTGGCCATGCTGGAACGCATGATCGCTGCTGCCAATCCGAAGGATTTGCCGTACCTCAACGCGACGTTTCAGCGCTTACTGAACGAGCAGGTGCGGCGCGACCTGGAAGCTGAGAGGAAATAACCCATGCTCCGCATCATAGATCCGCCCGTTCGCCATCTCGCACGCTGGCAAATCGCCTTCCGTCGCGGCTTCGCGCCGCTCATGACCGTGGCGGAATTGCAAGCACTGGCCACGGCCCTGGAGACGGACGACCCGCGTTTGATCCAGGGAACCGTAACGACGCCGCCGCCGGTATTAGGTCGTTGGCAATGCCAGGGCGGCTGTGCCATCGGCCTGGCGGCAATGCTGGCCGGGTACGCGACCGTGCAAGCGGTTGTCGAGCGGTTTGCGGAAATCTGCCACGGCGCGGACGCGCGGCTTGACGAGCCTGTTGCGGCCCGGTGGTTTCTGACGTGGGTTGATAACGTAAGCCGGGAGACGTTGAGGAACGAGCTGCTGCCGGAAGTTCGGCGAGCGCTGGCGGCGAGAGTAACCGTAGATCATCTCATCTGAACTTCCGAACAGCTTGCAGCGGCAAAAATAGCGCCTGACAATGGTGTATCGCCTGATGGGGGGATACGCCATGTCGCTGTACGACGATGAGCCTGCGCCGAGCCGGTTGTCGGCTGGGCAGGTCGGGATTCTGGTTGCGGTGCCGGTATGTTTAGTAGCCTGCGGCGTGCTGTTTCTGCTGATCGGTGGAGATTCAGAGGGACAGAAGATCGCGGCCAAGGCTCCGGCTGTTGAGGCGCGGCCGGTGATGACCTCGCGGCGAGAGGCGGCGACGGAAAGACCGCGAACTAGAGGAGAGAGGCAGGGGGAGACGGAGGAGGCGGCGGCGGCGGTGTCAGTGCCAGCGGTGCCGCCGCCTGTGCAACCGAAACAGATAGCGGCGCCAACGATACCGCAAAGCCGCGTCGAAAGCGATCCAAAGTCGCCTCTGGCAAATCATCGCTGGTGGAAGAAGCAACCGACCAGCACCCAGCTCGACAGGATTAGTGACCTGATCTGCTCTCACGGTGAAGGGTATGTGTTCATCGATGCGCAAGGCAACTCCGTGTGGGTGCAAGCGGTGACGAAGGGAAGGTCGGCGCCGCCGTTCGACGAGATTCACGTCCAATCGATGAATGCGAATGTCCACAAGACTATCGGACGGCCGCGCGTCTTTGTGCGGATCAATCCATCTGGGAAGCTGCGGCACACGAAGGAAGAAGCGGTCCTGCTGCTTCAGGATGCGTTGAATCAACCGGATTCAGACAAAGCTTTGCTTGGTGACGAGAGAACTCCGATAGAGCAGTTATTCGACGGAATAAGGACGCCTGATGAATCAGACAGTATACGCCGCGCCAAGGAGTTGCAAGAGCAGCAAAAAAAGTCTTCCCTCAAGCCGGCATACGTCAAATAACACTCAAGTAGCACCGACAGCCGGATTGGGCATTTCGCCGATCGGGCCGATCGGAGTGCCAGGAAGATCGAATTCCAGTTCCCACGTTGCGTAACGTACTGGCACCGAAAAGCGTGTCAAAATTCCAGTTCTCACAGTTTGCTTTCCCGGCACCGCTAGATAGCCACCGAATGATTTGAGCGTCGGCAATTCGACCGGCCAACAGGCGCGCATTGCATGGCCGATCAGGTAAACCTTCCAGGTCGGCGTCGTGCGAACTTGCATGACATCTTCCGGCAACTGCGTGCTGCCCATTGAGGCGAACCGCTGCGATCCAGCGGCCTGGATATTTTCCAGCGTTCCACCTTGCTGCCCATTGATCGTCGGACGCGGCGCGTAACCGATTGAGTCTGCTGTGCCACCACTCGCATTGCTCTTTCCCGTGCCGATCGGGAAACGAATGCCTGGACCGCCGAGATTTGGGACCGCCTGCAAGGTCGGAGAAAGCGGCTTGTGCCGTGCAATCGACGGCTCCATGTCCACTTCAATATCGCAATGGTATTCCAGCCAACTCACGTTCGGATTCGGACAGGCAAGCAAAACCCGTTCTTCCCTCTTCTCTGGCTTCGGCTGATCCGGCGGACGAGGCGTCATTTTGCGATTCTGTGGCATACAGAGATCAATGATAAGATCGTCGTCAGGTGACACCTGCAAACCCGCGAGACCGCGAGCGCTCTGCGCGTTCGCGATTGATGACCTCCATTGCGTATCATCCGTTCCGGGAACCGGCGTCCAGACACCGGACGCCATGATTACGTCCTGCAAGGTGGAGATGAAGGTGTACTCAAACGACATGGACACTCGATTTGAGTCCAGGTAAAGGCCATCCTCTATCGACATCGATAGGAACATCACCGAATTGCCCGGCGCACCGGCGGGCGGGTTCGCCTTCGTCTTGGCGATCCTGTCCATAATCAAAAGAGAGAACGCATTCCATGCTGACTTCTTTGGCTTGTCCTGCTCAACCCTGTATGTGGCAGAGATCTTGTTTGCCCAGCGAGTATGAAACCCTATCGATCGGCAAACTTGCGATCCGCTGGCATATACGCAATCGACCGGTAGGGCATAGTTAGGGTTTTGGACAAACTCAAACGTATAGTCGAGTCTCCGTTTGTCCTTGCTGATTGAGCGCGTATTGCCGTTGTCGGACCGCCGGAACCCTTTTGGAATGTTGACGAAGATCTGCTCAAAGTAGGCATCGGCGCAATCGTTCAGGGTGCGATCCGTCACCGCGTTTCGCGTCATCGGGATTTCGAGATAGCCCGCGATCGTTACGGTTGACAGACCGTCTGAATTAACACTGATCGAGACTTCGTAATTCGCGGCCATCAAGCGATACTGGAAAAACGGATTCGCGCAGTGCTCTGGGATTGTGACTACGCAGGTCCAGTGCACCAGTGCCGCCTGGGCATCGCCGATCGGGGTGAATTCTAGGAGCTGGACGCGAGGGCCGAACGCGACATCCTTGATCGTGCCGGCTGGATCGTTGACGCTGAAGGTTGTACCAAATCCTTTCCCGTCATAATGCAAAATTCCGCCCGGTGCCGAGAGGGCTTGGCGCATACTGGCCAGGGTGGCGTTCGTGTTCGAGTTGCTGGCACTGGTGATATTGGCGATTACGTCGAAGGTGTATTCGGTAGCAATCACCGTGCGATTCGCTTCGTCGTAAAGCATACGGCCAGTTACCTTGGACTTATACAGCGGATCGAAGGAAAACCCGTTGTAGCTGAGCGTTCCTGTCGCGGGAATGTTTGACCAGGCCATTGCATTACCTCACATATTGAATGCGCCCATAGCAATATGCCAGTTGCGCTGAGCATCGCGAAGCTCTTGTTGCCGTTTCCGTTCGTTTGCGTCTTCGCCGGGTAAGCGGACATTGCGAAGCATGTCTTCCAATGGCACTTCGGCGTGATCTTCTATGAATCGGCGCAAGCGTTCCAGTTCTTCCAGTCGCCGCTTTTCGATCTCCATGCGCTCGGCTTCGGTCTTGGCATTCTTTTTGTCGCGCTCAGCCTGATCGTTGATTGCCTGTTCGTTTCGTTTCGCTTGCTCTTGGATCTGCTGGTTGAGTCGCTCACTCCAACCCACAAGCGTTTGTGTCGTTTTGCTGATCGTCTCCAGGTGCTTCAGAGTTTCCAACGTCTGCTTCTGCCGCTCCAGTTGCCCTTCAGTCTGCACATACTGGCTGTAATCCCTGCCAGCAAAATTGGCCTCTGCAAAGTTCTTTTGCTGTTTGCGGATCTCGTTCTGTTGCGTGGCCATCGCGATTTCAGGCGAGAAACCTTGCAACGCCTGTATGCGGCCATTGAACGCCTGGATATTCGCGGCAGCTTTTTCCTTGTTCGCCAGCTCCTCAGCCTGCTGCCGATACCACGGATGGAGCTGGTTGAAAATACCCAACCCGGCAACACGTTGCCAGAAAACAGCTTGCCGGTTCTGCTCGATTTCGGCTCGCAACGCATCGTTGGTGGAAATCTCGATAGCCTGAATCTGGCCTTCTTGCTTGATCCGTTCAATGAAGGCATCAAAGGCGCCGCCAACAATCTGCGCCCCGGCGACAATTGCCGCTGCAAGCGGATGAACAGATGAAAGGATGAGATTCCCGGCCATCGCCGCTACGCCGCCGGCCGCGCCGCCCCCACCGAAAGCCATGCCGGTCTGATGGGGTTTGCCGAAAGACTTGCCGAACATATCTGCTGCTGTTTGCCCCCAGCCGGCGGCAACGGCACCATCGCCAAACGCTTTGGTGAATGCCTTCCCAAATGCAGTTTGCTGGAACTTGGCTTGCTCTTCGGCTTGTGTAATCAGGGCTTGCTGGTCGGCTGCCTTTCGACGCTTCGCAACCTCAGAGACGACATCAAACGGGGCAGGCGGGTTGATCTTGTCGTATGCTGCTTGAATCTCGGCAAGCTGCTTTTCCTTCTCCAGCCGCTTCTTCGCTTCCTCTACCGGATCAAAGGCCGTCGGTGTTGAGGGGTTGAGCTTTGCATATTCGGCATCGATCTCGGAAAGTCGCTTCTCCCGTTCCAGCCGCTTCTTCGCTTCGGCGGCGGGATCGAAGGCTTGCGGCGTCGAGGGGTTGAGCTTTGCATATTCTGCCTGGATATCCGCAAGCTTCTTCTCCCGCTCGATCCTTCGTTTCGCCTCTGCCACCGGGTCGAAGGCTGGTTCCGGCGGTACTGGATTTAGCTTCTCATATTCCGCCTGGACCTCAGCCAACTGCTGTTCGCGTTCCAGCCTCTTCTTCGCTTCAGCGACTGGATCAAAGGCTTGCGGTGCCCGTGGCGTCTGCGTCCAGCCAAGACCGGCGAAACCACGATCGCCGTCCTCTTCTTCGGTGTCTGGTGAGGTGCGCTCCGGCGCCGCTGACCGGAACGGCTCCGGCCTGCCCGTGAACGGCGCGGACGGCGCAGCGGCGCGGAACGGTTCCGGGCGCTCAGCGGCAGGTGCGGCCGGCTGGGTCTCCGGCGGCATGGCGCCACCGGCTTCGTCGGATACAAGGATCTTCAGAATGGCTTGATCGTCGGGCATGAGATGTCATATGCTGAGCTCGCAGCACCTACGCACATAACCACGGAATATTAAACGAAGTTCCACCAATGGTTTGCGCATAAGGAAGGCAAATCATCTCAATTGGCACTTCGCGCAGCCGACTGGTAAAATTTATGTCCAAATTCGAGTTGGGTGCCAACAACGCCTGGCTTGCCGTGAGGCTGGCCGGGCTGGATGCCGCTGGTGTACCCGTCGTGGCGGTCAGCACCAGGGCCAAAGAAATTGCAGAGTATTTGCGGCCAATAATTCCAAGAGCAAACGAAGGCGCCGGCGTTGTGCTCGCGGCGCCGTAAACCTGAAAGGCGCCCTGCATCCCCGTGTTCCATTCCTTTGTGCGGAAGCGCACGCGCCAGCTTCCGCCAAGCCAGAGTCCTTCGATCAGCGTCATTCCGAACTGATCCGTGGAATCAATGTCCTGGCCCTTTGGCTGAAACGATAATACGTATCCAGATTCATCGAGAATTCCCAACGAAGCGGAGTTGTAAACCCCTGTGTAAGCGCCGGCCACAGGTGCCGAGATGAGAGCTGCCATGTGTTATTACTCCGGTTTTGTTTGATAGATCAATTCTCAGCACGCCGCGCACGGCTTCTCTTCCGGCGGATTCCTGGCCGCGACCTGCGCCCGCAAACTCTGCTGCGCCTCATGCGCCTCCACGACCTCGCGATGCTCCTTGGGAATGTCCAGATAGCCTTCGATGTTCGGCGCTGGTTGATATTCCGCCGCAAAGCGCGGATGCTTGATGCACTCCGGGCAGTTGACGACGTGGGTTGCACCCGATGCCGAGAACAGCGGATCATTCCGCCGCGCCGGATCGCACGCGACCTCGTAGCGGCCCGGTCCGCCTAAACCGGGAGAAGCCTTTTCGCCGCCGGGCAAGCCGCCGGATTTCAGCGAGCCGGTGTCGCTGGGCACCAGCCAGTGAATCGTAGCCTTGCCGCCTGCCACGTTGGCCATGCGTTCGCGGAGAGTTTTCAGTTCAGCCATGTTGCACCTATTGATTGATTCCGAAATTATCGAACAAGCATTGATCCGTGACGGCTTGAGAATCCAATCGCAAACCATGTATGGTCCCCGCTGTATTCACAGCCAGAGATCCATAAGACGCGACACTGCCGCCATTCACCGTCGCCGTCACGCTGATTCCGTTCACAACAGCCCGAATGGTGTAATCCACCCCTGTGGAAACGGTTCCCACTGATGTACTTTGCCGAACCGTAGAAATTCCGGCGTTAACCTCAAGGATTACCAGAGCATTTAATGCACGGCTCACCAGGATTGCCGTGTAATTGTCCATGTCCTGGAAACGGATCACTAAACCTGCTGCCGAAAAAGGATTACTGGCAACAGGAAAATTCACCGTGACGTTGAACGTGCCGCTGGAATAATCGGTTGTGGTAGTCCAGACGATGCCTTTAACCAGCAACCGCCCATTCTCATTGAACAGCACCCGACCACTGCTCAATGTCGCCAACGTGCCTGTAAGAGCCTGCTGCGTCCAACCAGTGCCCATATCCATGACATGGTTTGCCAGGCTCGTGCCGTCCGTACCTGTAAACGAGTCGAAATAATAGACTGAGTTTGGCTGCAACCGTCTCGCGCCGCCGAATCGCAACGTCTGGGCAATCCCGATCGGCGCCTGCGTAGACTCCGTCACATCCGCCTTGAACCAATCCGGCCCGACAATACGCGGCTCGCCATCGCCCTGGAAATAGAGCGGCTCCGAGAATCCGTAAATGACACCAGCGCCGCCCGCCGCTACATAGTCACTCAGGATGTAGGCATTGGCGGCATTCATGAGCGTGTAGTTCATGTGGATCAGGCTGCGGACCTTGTCCGCCTGCAAATCCATGCCGGTCGCGGCCTTCTCCATCAGGTCGGTGCCGATCCGGTCGTAAGGCTCGTTGACACGCATCGTGATCGTCACATTGGCCGCGTAGGTTTCGTCCAGGCTATGCCGGCACGAATTATCGCGCGGACCTCGATGGACTGAGTAAAAAGTCTTCCCGCAACCCGGCGGCGGCTCGCCGTCAAACATGACCTCGCACAGCAGCGGCTTCGTCGTCGGCAGGCCAAGCCCGGTCCGCAACTGGTCGCGTGTCGCCAGGAGTAAAGCGCGTCGGCTCATCGCAATCTCCTGACGACCTGCTCCAGTCTCTTGGCCACATACTCGATATCCAGGTAGCCGGGCAACGCACACAGCGCCACGATGTCGCGGTAGATCTCGCCTGCCATGCCTACCGTCTGCGGCCCGACCGCCACATTCATGCCGCTGTTCTGCGCCGCTTCTCGACAGCACCAGGCGAAGAACTCGCGGCGCCGCCGGCAACCGATCTCCGGCGCTACACCTTCGCCCATCCGGTCCAGGCGCTCGAGTAGCCGGAACAGATCGCGGCGCGATTCCAGAGTATCGAACGTGCCGAACTGCTTGCCGAGCGGCTTGAGAGGCCGCTGGACATGGAATTTCGCCGGCAGTTCTGGCATCGTGACGTTCATGGTTTCAGATCCGCGCTCATCCGGTCTTGTGCCCGCTGGGCCATTGCTCGCCGCGCCTGCTCTTCATCTCCCGTTGCCGCTAGAACTAGATCGTACAGTTGCTCCGAATTCAACCGCCCCACGTACTTCACATCGCTCAGGAGCCGGTCCGCCCGCACGGCCGGCAGGTTTTCGTCCAGGATCAGTTCTTCCCAGGATTCGAGTCGGAGACAGTTGAATCCGTAGACGCTGCTGAGGATGGCTCGCCGCTGCCAGCGTCCGGCTCGACTTTTTTTCGGAGCGGCCCTACCAGATCGGACAACGTCTTGGTGAACAGCAACGCTTCCGCCCGGTTGTGCTCAGTTCCTAGCCCAAGTTCCTGCACGAGCTTCTCAGGCCGAAGCGTGGTATCTTCGTTGCCCTCCGTCTTTTCCAGGCAGATTTCCACCCAGCGCTGATACGCCGAGATGACATCGATCTCGACCACCGGGCCACTACCCAGCTGGATCTTGACCTGTCCTTCCGGGACGGTCAGTTTCAATACGCCGTTGTTTTCGCTCACGTTACCCTCGCAAAATGTTGACCAATACCTGTGCAGCTCCGTCGCGGAGTTGATCCATAATCAGGGACCACCATCGCGCCGGCCATGTTTCCACACGCGGCCACAACCGCCGCTTGCCTCTATGGTGAAAGGCAGCACCTTTACGGTTACTTCCCACAATGATGCTGCCGGGACTGACGTTGAATATCTGATTCGGATGGCCGCTGGGTCCATCCACGCCGGGCGACAGACTGTTCAGTAGCGTGCCCGTATCGCGAAGAGTTTCTGTCGGCGCATCCGCGTATTCGCCGAAGATCGTCTTGCCGCCTTCGGCTTTTAGCACCATCCAGGCGTGTGCCGCCGCGTGGGATTTTTCTTCTCTGCCCGGCCCCTGGAGAAGATTCGGCGTCAAGGCGTGCAGCGTCCGTGCATAGATCGACTTCCAGCGTTCGTTCTGCTGCTTGGTCAGAAGCGGCCGTCCCGGTCGGCCTTCCGCCTTGGCCTGCGCCCGCTTGCTGGCCAGGCCAGGATGGCGGCGGTGATAGGCGACATATTTTTTGGAGAGCGGTGGCCAGGAATCGCCGGCTTCATCACTGCCGCCGCGAGCCTTGGCAACGAAGGCTTCTTTGATGAGGCTGAGCGCCTGCACGCCGATGCGGAGTTGCAGGCCGCGTGTCAGGCCGGTGGGATCGGAAACGTGGCCGGAGAGGATGCGGGGCAGCGTGCTGATAAGCGAGTGGAGCTGCTGACGTGTGCCTCGGAAGTGAACGACATTTTCGGCCATGACCTCACTTCTTGTGCTTGCTAAGTTAAACCACCACATTCACATCGAGGAATTCTGCCTCGTCGCAAATCACCTTTAACAAGCTCTCGTTGTTTCCCACATGTACAGGTGCAAAGCCATAACTGTTTGCCGCCTCGTTTGCCAACAATCTTATCTGCACGCCATGACCCGAACGTCTGATTGGTTATGTCAACTGAATCAGACCGAATGCCCACGATACCCGCCAATGCTTCTGGTGATTCATCATCTTTTCTTAAAACATGAATCCATGTTTTGTTGTGGACAATTGCTCGAACTGTTGACTTACCTACTTTCAGTATTCTCGCAATTACAGCCATCGATACATGCTGTAACCGCAGACGAAACACTTCGGTTACTTGACTCTCGGTCAATACTGCCCGTCCAGATCTTTCACCAAGTGCCGAACGTCCCATCGCAACCCTGTCTCGCACATTCTCAATTCGGTAATCCCAGCGCAGATTTTTTAGGTGATTGTTTGTTGCAGTAGGATCAGGCGCATGGCACGCTTCCATTCCAACTGGACACATACCTACAAATGTTTCAAGAACCAGTCTATGGACTCGTCGCGTATGCATTTTTCGGTTACGCATCAAGACAACATACTGGTGCCCTGATTGTGTTAATCCAGGACACAACTTTCGCCAAACAGATGTTATGCGATGCTTTCTTGGCTGCCAACAAGACCAAACCGTTCCATCATCTCCTACTCGATATCCCGGAAAATCTTTAATTAGTTTGTACTGTACCATATACAAGCCCCTTTAAGAGCTATTGTACAAATACAGGTACAAACGGTCTATTGCGCCTTCTTGCCGCGATTCGCTTCAATGGCGCGTAACTGCGCCTGCGCCTTGGCCTTCGTTTGCGGCTTCTTGCTGAACGCCTTGCCGCGTTCGCTGACCACCTTGTAGCCGCCGGATATTTTCTTGACGGTCATGGTCAAATTTCCATAACACCCTGAGTTGCAAAATCGATGCTTTGCGGATAGCTCGTCGGCGTGTTGTCGCTGATAGGCGTCTCAACCCGCAGCCGCTTGAGCCAGTATTGCTGCCGGACGATCTGATTACTCCATGCCGGATGCGCCGGGCTGCGCGTGCCGATGTCGGGAATGTCGTATTGCCCGGCCCGCACGCGCTTGAGATCCTCGATCGCTTCCTTGTACATCGCTTCCAGCGATTGCGGCACCGGATTGCCGCGCCGGGAACACAACCAGCGTGCCGCGAAAATCGTCGCCCAATCGTTCACCAGCCAGGATTGCGCCAGGTCCGCCGCGTCATAGCGGAACTGGCAGTACATATTGATCCGCGACGTGGCCCAATTGATGCCATTGATAATCAGGTAATTCAGTTCCGTGGCGGTAGGCGATGATTCTCCCTGATCGGTAAGGCGCAGAGCCTCAGCGTCCACGCCCAGGTAAGCCTGAACGTCTCCTTCGGTCGTGAACAGCGTACCAAGTTGTGCTGTTGGCGCCATGGTGATCGGATAAAAAAAAGGGACGCGAAGCGCTACCCAAGCCCCTTCGCGCCCCCCGTTTCTGGCCGCAACACCGAGTTGCGGCCGTGCATTCAACCGTCGCTCGTGATTCGTCTGTGTCAGGCCGGAACGGTTTGTAGTTCTTCCGCCATCTTCGGGTTCGGCACTTCCTGCCCGATGTTGCCTTCCGGCAATTCCCAGGTCAGACAGTTTTCCGCCGGCACGTCCGAGAACTTGACCCCGCGTGCCGCAAAGATGAACCCCGCCGGCTTCAGGACGCCACAATTCCAGGCGCCCGGCTGGGTCTTGCTCGGCTCCAGCAAATCAGCCGCGTGCGGCTTCAGGTTCTTGCCCCACGACAACCAGTAAATGACCCGGTCCCCGACCTTGGGCATCCGCTCACCGTTCGCGTCCTTGACCTGATTACCTGACATGGCATCCTTTCGCGGCCGTCCCACGGGCCGGCGGACCATAGATCCAAGGTCATTGGCCGGCACAAATTCTTGTTCGCTCACAGATCTCTCCCCAACTGGCCGCGATTGCGGCCCTGGCTAGTTCAGCACTTCAACCGAGAACGTCTTGCCGACCACGTCACTGGCAGAAGACGCTGAAGAGGCGCCGGTGTCCTTGATGACGATGCTGCCGGTCTCATCCTGTGTGGCCGTGCTGACAACCGGAGTTTGTTCCGAGCCGCCCCAGGACGACCGCACCGTGACGTTTTGACTGCCCACGCCGACGTAGTCGATGTCCGCCTCGGCATACCACGACTTGTTGTTGGCGAGCGTGCTGCCGGAGCCGAACGTGAACGACGCGGAGCCAAACCAAACCTTGCCGGTCTTGGTGTTGGCGTTGCTCGCCGTGGTGCCCGACATGCGCACACGCAGCCGCTTAGCACCGCTGGCGCCCAGCACATTGGCCGGCAACGTGTAGGTATGCAGCGTATCGTCGGTGCTGTCGGCCGCGTTGCCGCTGCTGGCCGTCTGAAGGTTCAGCACGCCGCCCGGCGTCACGGCGGCATTACTGCCGCCGGCCTTTTGCTGCGCCAAAGACGAATACAGGCTCTTGCCGGAAGCGTCTGTTTGACCGAATTGATTACCCACGGATGCTCCTTAGTATTTCGCGATGACGTTCCAGGTGGTCCCGTTCCACATGAACACTGCCGATCCGTAATTGCTGCTAATGACGTAGGTTGGCGACCCATTGATATTGACGGAATTCGGGTCGCTGACCGTGATGTTGTTCACGCCAGCATCACCTTTGCCATCGGTGACAAACACGCACTGGAAAACAAGCGGCGCAGATGGCGGTTTCGGAAGCGTGATGGCCGTGGCAGCGCCAACGGTCTTGTTGACGATGACGCCTTGAGAATCGACGAAGGCAAAATCGCCGCTGGTGATAATCCTCACCTTGCCAAAGATCCAGGGAGACTTGAACGGCGCCAACATTTGAAAACTCCTACTCTTCTCCGGCCACAACCACTGCGAAGAATTGTCCGCGTTACGCCGTCACATCCACCATGTAGATCGCCGCGCCGTTCTTCAGCACCGGCAAGAACGTATCGCCCATGACCTCGACGACGCCCGGCGGATCGACGGTAATCATGCCGTAGCCGAAGGCGCCGAACACCTGCTTGAAGTTGCCCAGCGCCGCTTCGGCGTTGCTGGGAATGTTCAGCGACGTGGGCACCATGTACGAGCCTTCGGCCCACTCCCACCAGTCCGGGGAAACCGGAGGCGTCAGCGTGATGTTGTTGTCGCCCCAGGTGTACTGGTAACTGTTGGTTGAACTGTCCGTGGACGTGTCCCACAGGGATGTGTAGGCCGGGTGCCAGGTAAAGCCGAACAGGTCGCCGACCTCAGCGGAGTTCAGGAACTCGGCCCGCTCCGTGGGATTGCGCGCCAGGTAATCGAGAACGAAATTATTTTCGGTGATGTAGCTCGGCACGTTGATGCCGTACCAGATATCCTTCAGTTCGTAGCCGGTCGTCTTCGCGGCCAACTGCTTGAACTGACGCAGGATCTTGGGAATGTCGGTGGAGTTTAGCGCCCAACTCGCGGCGCCGGAAATCACGCTCGACAGGTTGCCTTTATTGGCGGAAGGAACCGCGAAATCAATCGCCGTGTAGGCACTGGAATAGGACGAATCGGGCAGAATATTGCCGCCGCTATCCGCACCGATGCGGCCATTGCCGAGTACAAGAGCCGTGGCCGTGATACGAAGGTTCTGACCCAGGCGGGCGAATTCAGCCGTCTGGCGGGTCAATTCCTGCTTGCCCAACTGCTGCATGTTGTAGTTGTCGTAGTTCCGCAACTGTTGGAGCACGAGCGGATCAACCGGCAGTTTTTCCAGCGTGTGCATCAGTTTGATCGGCACGACCGCGACATCCCGGAGTTGCCGCGCAATGGCCGGCGCACCGTACATTGCCAGGCGCGCCGTCTGCCGAGTACCAGTGACGCGGGTATAGACGCCGCTGTCACCGATGGTTTGTTTGACGGTCTTGAACCACGCATCGCCAAAGGGGTTCGGGACGCCGGAGCGGACCTTTTTAATGACTCCCAGCAGCGTTTGGTAGCCGAGAATCGATAGCAGGCTATTGCCCTGAGCCACGGCTTCAACTCACAACCACCTTCCACGGGTGGCGCCCACAAGGTTATACGGCGGAAAAGCGGTGTGGATTGTCCACTCTTCTCGGCTGGCCAGCCTATCCGCCGTGTTTCAAGGCCCCTTCTGAATCACGGGAGGTAAACGTGATCGAACACGAACTTCCCGGCGCCCGGTGCGCTGAGCTTGTTCACGATGTAGTTCTGCAACACTGTGTCACTCGGCCAGTTCACAATGGCCGAACTGATGATCGGTCCCTCGATGGCCACAAGCGGCCATTGGTTCGTAATGTTGGTCGTTCCGTCACCATCGACCGCCGGAATCGGGTAGCCGTCCGCGATCACGCTGAGCATGTCTTCGCTGCCGTCTGTGGGGCAGATGAACGCGCCGGAGATGAAACTCACGCCCGGAGACGTGATGGTGATGGTGGTGGAGCCGACGGCCGAATACGTAACCGTGACGACCTGCACCGGATTGGTACTGGCTACCGCCGGTCCCACGAGCTTGAACGTGCCGCTGGTGCCGATGCGGCGGATCAATTCCGTCGCCGTGGCAGCGGCCACAGTCAACGAAGTGCCGCCGGACGTGTAACTGGCCGTGGTCGGACCAATGATGCTGGGCGCGTACAGGCCGGTCGCCGTCACCTTGCCCATCAGCAGGCCCACCTGGAGCATGGTGACTGGGGAATTGGTCGGGTCGCGGGAGAGGCTGCCGTCGATCTGCACGCCGCGTGCGAGATAGCCGGGAACCAAGCCGCCCTTGAAAAGAATCTTTTGCGCCGAGCTAATGGCAGCTCGAATACCCGGCACGCCGGGAATCTGAATCGGGTAAGGCACTGTCAGCGCCCTCACCCGCAATCCACCTGCGGTTCTCAGTTGCGGACGACATCGGGTGAGAGTGCCCGACATTCCACCGGCCAGAGTGTAGCCGTCCGTTTGTGGTCCTTACTTCGCGTACTGTTCCGCCATCTCGATCATTTCCTTATCGACTTCCGGCTCCGCTTCCTTGGCGCCCATCGACAACTGCACCGATTCGTCGGTCGGTTGCGGCTCCTCAGCGGCGCCGTCGATCGCACGTTCCGTGAACGGCTTCTTCCGCTTGGCGCCTTTAGAAACCATCGCCAGAACCCGCCCGGCCAGGCCGCATTCGACCTCACCCGTGTTGGTATTCAGCGAGAACTGGAGAGACCGCATTTGTCCTTCCAGTTGCTTGGCTTCCGCCGGGGAAATGACAGCGCTTTCGACCAGTTCCTTGATATTGGCCGCAATGCCGGTCTTGAGAGCGGTTGCCTGCCGTTCCGCCATCTTCTTGGCGACGGGATCGCTGATCTTGGTCAGTGACATCATCATCGTGTGCGGCTCCTCAGTCACGGAGTCGGACGCAACCGGCTCCTCAACTGCCTCTGGTTCCTCTTCTTCACCCGGTTTGTTCTCATCAACGCCGTAGTGTTCCCGCGCGTGCTCATGGGCGATGAGCGAGGTTTGAAGCTGCCGGATATATTCGACCGGGTCGGAAGTCCCGTCCGGCACCTTGATGCCGCACTTGGCGAGCATGGCCGAACACGCGGCCAGAACCGGACCGATGTTGTCGGCAGACTTTGGTTCCGGTTCGACAACTGGCGTTGGCTCCGGCACTTCCGCAACGACTTCTTCCTCTTCCTTCTTTTCCGGTTCGTCAGCCATGTCACCCTCGATGGAGAGTTTGAGAGCGGTCTGCAATGCCGTCGGATCAGCCCAGCGCCAGGCGCCGCCCTTGCGGACCAGCGCGGTTGCCAGGGACAGCCGTAGCGGCTTGCTGAGAGAGAATTGCCGTGGCTCCAGCTTGTTGCCGCCGCCTAGTCTGCCGAGCAGGTCGGCGCCATCGGTGCCAAACGGCTCCTGATCCATCCAGCGCGGCCGGTTCGTCAGGGCAACGTGAGAGATGATGTTTTCCCACACACGGCCACGACCATCGACAATGCGCGGCTCAATATCGGGAGAGACGTACTTGATCGTCTTCCCAAGCTTGGCGGCTTCCTTTTCGTCCGGGATGTCCAGGTCCACGTAGGTCTTGCCAGACACGCGGACGAAGTCCTTGACAAAGCCAGCGTTGTTCTTCACCTGCCCGGCCCGGCGCTCACCTTCCGTCATGGGCTTGAGCGACTGATGCTCGTAGGGAACTGGAATCGAAAGACCGGCCTTGAGCATTTGCCGGCTGCCATTGACCCAGCGGTCAATGTGTGACTGCTTGATGTCCACAAGCACAGGCTTGCCCGTCTCTTCATCTTCGATGAAGACTGGACCGGGAGCTAACAGTTGCTTGCGAACAATCGGCACGTAGACAGGTCCAAAACGGTAGCGGATCTTTGTTCTGAAGGTTATTGTTTCCATAAGGCATCACAGAATACAAGACTCAAACCGTCTGTTGTTGCGTCATCAACGTAAGGTTTGTATAATCTCTTCAGACCGTCAGACACCCATTCCAACGGCCAGACATCGCAGGATCGCAGCAGCGGAGCAGCGATTGAATTCCCCGTTCCCCTACCTCTCCATCAAAGAGGCAGCCAACCGGCTCGGCGTGCGCGCACGGGACATTTCCGACGCCATCTACCAGGGACATATCGGTCAGGACTACCCGGTGTTTAATGGCAGGCGCGTGATACCGCGTGAGGAACTGGAGGAGTTGAGGAAGTGGTTTCAGGAGAGGGAGAAGAAGGGATGAATGAGCATACTGATTCTAGATGGGTAGGAATCAAGGACGGGCGCTTGCAACCTGTCACTGACCCGGAAAACATCGCCTATCTCGACAGGCAACATGGATGCCTGGAAAAAGTGTTCCACGATGTGCGCGAAGAAGTTTCGCGCCGGGCTGCGTTGATGAATCTTCCAGAGCTAGACGAAGACTCGCTTAAATTACTCAAGCTTGCAGCCAATCTTGCCTTTCTGGCCGGGATTGACTTCGCTGTCGAGTCTAGTCGCATGGGCTTTTCAATCGTGGAGTCACGAAAGCCAGGAGAGGCGGGGAAATGAACCGACGCCAGTTCTTTGCGAGCGTGATTAGCCTAGTGGCAGCGGCCGTTGTGCCACGGGCAAAGCCATCGTGGTATCGCAATACGATGCGTAGGCGTTTGTGGAAGACTTGGTATCGATTGGCGCACCCAGATGGCGCACCGGCCATCGTCGATGGTGCTGTTTACCGCTTCGCCTATGCCGGTCCATACTTGCCCGTAAGGCAGTCGGTCAACCTTGAGACGGGGCGGAAACTGGCTGCGATTCTCAAGGAGAACATGAGGACGTATACGTTGCGGAATACACCAATCGTCGATGGTGTGAGATAGCGAAGCGTGCGTTTAGGTATCTGGGGCTGTGCCAATAACGTAAGAGGTCACTACTCGTGAATAATCTCTCTGTGGCCAGGAAGCAGCGCTTGCGGACGCTGGAAAACGAAATCCGCTCCGGCATGGAGGAGTTTTACTACACCGGCATGAAGCTGAAGGAGATCCGGGACGATGAACTGTACAAGGAAGATGGGTTCACCAGTTTCGAAAGGTATGTGTGGGACAGATTTCAGTACAAGAAGCGGTATCTTTACGATCTCATCAGATCATCCGAGTACCGCGCACTCCTCCCGTCTCCGCAACCGTGCGCAACTGCGCACGAAGACGACGAAAAGCCCCGATGGACCGAAGCTTCCGTCCGCGAGCTGACCCGTATCCCCGACAAGAAAGAAGCCGCCCGCGTGGCCAAGAAGGTGATTGAGAAGGTGGAGAAGGAAGAGGGGGCGAAGCTCACGTCAACGTTGGTGCGGAAGGTCGTTGACGAGGAGCTTGGCGTCAAGCGTGGAAAACCGGCGCCGGAACCTGAACCGGAAGAGCAGGGAGAAACTGTATCACCGTATTTGGTTGGATGCACGGGGCGATTAGAAGCAATTCTCGAAAACCTTCAAGGGATCAATGAGGAAGGATGGATGCTGCTTAATCGTAGCAAGCCTGGGCTTGTGAAGCGTTTCACGCAAGCTTGCGAGCGGTTGGCAGGTTTTTTACGAAAGGTCGATGATGAGCGTTATTGAGAAAGCGCTGGAGAAGAGTGGGCTGACAATGGAGGCTGACCGGCTGCCGCCCAAACAGCGGACCGTGAAAGCATTCCAAAGGCTTATCGCGGCAATGCGAGCGGCCGAATCGGAGGTTTACGACCGATTGAGTGATTCGGAACGTCAGTTAAACGAATCGCTTCGGCAGAACCTCGCACTGCAACAGCACGTTCGCGAACTGGAAGGCAAATTGCTCCGTCACGAATTGGCGGATCGATTTGACCAAATCGGCTCGCTGACCGTCGCGGACAAAACCAGACTGCTCGAATGCGCTGGCGTTTGAGCCGCAACCGTTAAGCGCCTCTGAGTTTGCCCAACTCAGAGGCGCTCTTACAGGAGCACCCAATAATCTGTCCCGGTCGATGAGGCTGGCGCCCATGAAAACCCTCTCCGATCTCAACGAGATCCTACGGCACATTGAACACGAAGTAATCGTATTCGATGACAACGGCAATGAAGACGAAGGACATGGCGTCTATGCCGCGCTCAATGCCAGAAACCTGCACGCGGATGATGGCTGGACTCGCTTAGGCGCCATGCACCGGATTGGCGGCGGCAAGATTGTGGCGATAGTGATTCGGTTGAACCGAGACATTGCCTAACACACAAAGGAAGCAACAATGGACCGACATATTTTGAAAATCTTCATCTACGGGTTCGTGGTTTTTATCGTTGGCTTCGCTGGTTTATTGTGGATATGGCCACAATACAACATCTACAGTCAGCGCCTCCACGGAGAAGCATTGCTGGCCCATGCGCAGGCCGCAAAGGAAGTCGCCGTTGCGGAAGCCAAGGCCAAGATGGAGAGCGCCTCACTGCTCGCGCAGGCAGAGATAGCCAGGGCGAAAGGCGTTGCAGAGGCTAATAAAATCATCGGTGAAAGTCTCAAGGGAAATGAGGCGTACCTACGATATCTCTGGATACAAAACCTTGAGAACAGTTCGGCGCATCAGGTCATCTACGTGCCAACGGAAGCGGGTTTGCCGATCCTAGAAGCATCCCGATTGCAATTACAAAAACCACCGCCTAATCGACAAGGACAACAGCCATGAGTAAATACGTATCCAAGAAAGCCATCATCGATGTTTGGCAATGGACCGGCGGCGTGCCATCATCAGGGCCGCAATGGTTGCAAGACGCGATCGATAATTTCCCTTGCGGCTGGATCAAGGATGGTCCGTCCGTGGCGCATGCTAAGACGCCTGACGGCTGCCGTGAATGGCTGATCCTTTATTCATGGACACACTGCGAACCAGCGTTTGTGGAGCCTGGAAGTTATTTGTTCAGGTCTTCAAGTGGACGCATCGATTGGGTAAGGCGAGATCAACTGGCCAGCGACCTGATTAAGCTCAGCGAGGATCAAACATCGTGACAGTCTCTCAACCCCACATCTACCTCACCATGCCCCAATACGGCCGCACCCCCGACAAGGGTGCCGCCGAAGCGTTCTACAGCGCACGCGGCCAGCATGACGGCTTTATGGTCTCACTCGGAGAAAGCGCCGGCGGCTGCACGCACAATAACCTCTGGTGCGCCGCACTGAATCAGCGTGAGAAAAGAGGTCTCACGATCTTTGGCATGATTCATACCGATGTTGAGGTGCTCGACCCGAAGTGGCTGGAGATCCTGTTTAACATCCTCCGCGCACAGAATGCCGATTTCGTCTCCGTGGTGATCCCGCAAAAGAACCTGCTTGGCCTCACACTCACCGGCCTGCTGACACTGGACGAACAGGTTCGCCGCGACATCACGCTAGACAACCTGCCGCCGACCGCCACGCCACGGGCCGTGCGCCGGCTTACCATGCGCGAAATCTACCAGATGCCGGCCACGTTCACCGTGGATGATATCGTCGATCAGTCCAGAGAACCAAAGCCCGTGGCGCTGGTGTCGGGACTGGCCCTGAGTCTCTGCCGGCTCGACAGGCCGTGGTGCGAGGATGTGCAGCTCGGCTGCGCCATGAAGATCTACCGTGCCGACAACGGCAAGTTTGTTTCGGCGTTCGAGAGTGAAGATTGGTACTTTTCCGAGCACGTCCACCGGGCCGGCGGCAAAATCGTCGTGACTCGCGAGGTTCCAGCGAAACATCACGGCGACATGGGTTTCCCGAATACGGAGCCGTGGGGGCAATGGGATTACGACCGGGGCACGAATCGAGAAGTGATCCAGGAAGAACACGGCGGCATGTCGATGGAATCGCAATCGTCGATGTCCGTGCGCGTCGAGACCGATCAGGCGACCGGCGAGGTCCAGGCGTGCTACTTGCGGATCAGCGGCAGGACATCGACCGAGACGCGGGAGTTTGCCAACGGCAGCGCGTTCGCCGACTACGCTTTCGATGGAGCGCTGGTCGGTATCGAGATCCTTGGTCCATGCCCGCCAAGCGTGCTGAATGAGATCTGCCAGGCCGAGCCGGATCGCGTGCAGCGGTTTGTCCGCGAGGCGGTGCCGGCGAAAATGCTAAACTGAAAGAACGATTCAATGGCTGAAACTCGATTCCCCGATGGTTCCTATCACTGGCATTGCGCCGACTGCGGACGTGATGGACAGGTAAACCTCTGCAACGACCGACCGGGACGAGAATTGACCAGGCTCATAGCGCTGGTATGGCACGCACATGACGAGTGCCATGTGCCGGAAGCTGGCCGCTGCGACAGGAAGAGAATCGACGTGCAGGCAGTAGCATAGGCTCACAAATGCCGGCAGAAGTAGTATGTGCCGCATCCCTGCCCATGATCTGATATAATGGCCGTGCTACCCAGCAACCACACGGCTATGCATGTCTCTCGACTGGACCTCGAATCCAACAGGATTGATGTATCGTCTGGGCAGGCTTCTCGCACGCTCCAACCGCTACGCCGACCTGGAAGGATTCCTGATACCATCCGATCTGAACATCATCATCTCGCCGTATCAATCGGCAAACATGATGGGCCAGATCAGCGGCGTCTTCAACACGTACACCAGTTTTCAAAGCCAGGTGCAAGCGTGGCGCCAGAACCTTGCCAGCTTCGTCGATCTCACCTTGCAAGATCCTGTCACCGTCGGCGAGATCATCAACGTCCAGAGCACCGACGCGCAAACCATCGTTGCCGGCCTGATTGAGCAGGCGTTGGCCGATAGCCAGACGGTTCAGCGATCCACCGTGACGCTCGGCTCCGTGACGGCACCGACCACGCCGGCCAACAAGGGCACGGGCTGGATTTTGACGACGAAGATCCTGGACGGCACAAGCGCTCCGGTCCAGGACGGGCAGGCGAATATCAACTATCGCGGCCTGTCGAGTGAAATGGCCGTGCCCGGCGAAACGATGCTCTTTCAGGTCGTGTCTGACTCCGAGTCAGGCAGTGCCAGCGAGGGCGGCGAATCCTGGACATGGTACGGCGCCTTGCCATACACCGTGTTCGACTGGCATCAGGAAGGTTCCGGCATCGGTCCCGGTTTGACAACCGCTGACGGGATCTCGCTCGTGCAAGACGGCAATTTCGAGAACTGGACCAACTCGACCACACCCAGCAATTGGACCATCGCGGCCGGCTCGGCTCTGGTAGGTCAGGAAACCAGCACGGTCTTTCGCGGATCTTCCGCGCTCAAGATCACCGGCGACGGCGCCACCGCTGCCGCGACCTTGACGCAGGTGCCGTCCACGATGATTAACCGCACGCGGTATTGTGTGCCGGTTCAGGTCCAGGCCAGTAGCGTCCCGGCAGCAGGCCGGCTGTTGATCCAGTTCACCGGCACCGGCTATTCTGCCGCAAGCCTCACCGATACGGTTCAGACTGTGACGGTAAGCGGCACGCCGACCGGCGGCTATTACACGCTCTCCTGGACCGGACCCTACGGCGGTGCCCAGACCACGGCCCACATCGCCTACAACGCCAACGCCGCTGCCGTGCAATCCGCTCTCCGTGCTCTGATCGGGCTGGAATCCGTCGTGGTAAGCCAGAGCGGCAGCACGCCAAACTTCACCAACACCATCACCTTCTACGGCGTCGTGGGCGATACGGCGCTACTGACCGTCACCGATGCTACCACCGGCGGCTCGCACGCGATTGCGGTTGCGAAAACCGTGACCGGCGTAGAAGGCGAGCAGATCAAGCTTCCCGCCACAGCGATGCCGACGGGCGGTTGGGCGCTCCGCTATTTCTGGATCAACACCCCGGATATCGTCCCGTCCGATTGGGCGCTCAGCATCTCCGTGGACAGCACGCTTTCTAACACGGTCAAGGTCTACCTCGATTCTCTCCAGGTCGTGCAGCCGACCTATCACGGCGGCGTAGGCGCTGTAGCAACGCCTGGCGCCACACGCTGGCTCAATGGAGATCGGCTGACGTTCACGGTCGCGAACGCGGAAGGGATCTTTCAGCAATTCTTCCGGCAATACTACCGCGCCCAGATGCCCAGCGCGGCGAGTCCGACCATCAGCGATACCCTGGCCGTACCGCCGTCGTTCATCGTCGATACCTTCACCGATACCAACGGCGTCGATATCACGGCCCACACGATCAATTACGGCAGCCTGTCCTGGCAGGCATTCCACTCTCCCACAACCGGCGCAACTGCGCTGCACACGATTCAAACCAATGCTTTCCAGTACGATCAGAACGGAGCGTCGAATGAATCACCGTCCAACGCAGCGGAGTTTGGTTTCGATTTCATGTCCCCGGACGTGTTCGAGAAAGTGGACGTAAGCTTTCCATCGCTGGACGGCACCTACGCTGGGGCTTTGATCCGCTATCAGGACACCAGTAACTTCACGCACGCCACTTTGACCACGGCCGGCGTTGTGCAGATTGTCGAATGGATCTACGGAGTTGCCTATTCACGGGCCAGCACAGCCGGTAGCGGGCTTTCGATCAACACGAATTACCCACTCCGCGTGTACGTGCGTGGCAACACCATCACCATCTACGGCAACGGTGTCACAGCGACGTGGGCCAATGCCACGGCGGCACCGTATGCCACGAAGCACGGGCTGATTGTTGGCGCCGGCGCTACAAGCTCGGTTGTGAATTTTGACAACTTTGACGCGGCGGCGCTATGAGACGGTACGATACAAGACGGTGCCATACTGCGGCCAGAAATGCGGATCTTTGTTTTTCTTGAGATTCTTGAGAAATCTGGCACGACTTGCCGGCGCTGGAACAAGGTCCGTTTCACTGAGATTGCTAATACTGCCTAACGGCTGACACGTCGCACGGTCGGAAAGAATGTGCCCAACATCGTAAACACAGTGCTCGTCACCTGGCCATTCTCTCCATGAAATCGAGATGACGCGGCCAAGGTACAGTTTGCGCCAAAACCAAACCCACTGCCCCAGCCGAAACTTGCTTTTCATCATTCGCTTCTCCAGTCATCGAAGCGGCCGGCGGCGAAGGGATTGGTAGCAGGCACGTTTGCGGCCGGCGGTTCCTCTTCCTTCGCAAGATACTCCTGCCCTAGCTCACGAAAGACTTTGTCAAGAGGACCGCACCGCGAGCTCGCTTGTGGCACGACCGGCGACATCGGCTCTGCAAGCGCCGTCTTCATTCGTTCCAGTGCTTCCAGGCACTTCGGGCAAGTCACTAACTTTCGATGTGCCGTTGACGACTTGCACCAAGGAAATATTTCGCCGCACAACATCACACCGCCGCTGTCGGATGGCAAGAAATGGATATTTTCCACCATGCTGGCGACTCTCGTTTCTGTCCCGTCGCTAAACGTCATCGTGTAGTGACTCGGCATCGGAACACAATCACTGATCTTGAGGCTACCGGCCCATTCCTGAATCTTGGCCTTCATCTCCTCAGTCATTTCGATGTCAGGCAGACGACACGGCTCAATGATGGTATATTGCTGTGCAGTTAATATCGCCTGTTTGAGCCGGCGCATACCCTCCGGCGACTGGCGATCCTCTGGTGTCATCTCAGACCAGATCCCGTAGACATACCGCAGATTGGAGACGCCGTAGATCCTGGCGCATTCGGTGATGCTGTCTTCCTTCGTTTCTGCCGGCGCCGCGAGGGCATCGCAAACAATGCCGCCGATTTGGTCCACGAGATCAGAATACAACCGACCGATGATGGTTGGCTGTCCAGGACGTGGGAATATCACGTCACGAATCCGCCGCAACGCCTGCTCGTATCGGTCGCTCATATTCATCCTTTCGGTTCGATGATCGTAATGGTATCCGCCACGTTACGCCGTCGCCATCCTCTCCCGGATCGCCTGCGCCGCGCACCGGACCGGCATCAACGGATTGTGGACCTTCTTCACCGGATCGTAGGGTAGGTTTGCCCGGCAATGATCGCACACAGCCGCGCAGCACGCCTTGCGTTCGGCCATGACGATATTGGTAATGAGGTTATCGATTGCTTTTGTGATTTCCTGAGCTAATGCTTTCGCTTCATCGCTGCTCATCGCGGTCTCCTCTACCATGTACGGTTTCCGTGTGCCCCGCCGCCGAACTGAGGCGGCAGATCGTAGTCCATCTCCATCGGCGGCATTTGCGGCTCTCGTTCTCCCAGCCATGCGGCCATTGCTATGGCCAGTACGATATCATCGTGGTCGCGTTCACGCCAGCTCTCAAACGTTTCGTTCCCAGCCAACGTCACCTTGACCTTGAAGGTTTCCAGTTCCTTTTCCAGAACTGCGGCCAACGCTAACGACTTCACGATTTGCAGCCGCCGCGATTGGATAATCGACATCATGATACCGGCCAGTTCGCGCTTGGGCAGGTGAATGCCCTCTTTGTCATAGCTCACCGCATGGCCAGAGGTAATCAGGATTGTGCGCAACTGGCACGGCAATTCCCTGGCTACCAACATATCGCGAACCGCTGCGCCAACGCCGGTACGGTCCACCGCCAACGTGCATCCCGTCAGCGGTTCACGGCTCAGCAACGTGTTGACATCTTCCACAATGGCCGGGTAGCGCGTGCCCAATTCCCAGCGATGCAGGTAACGACAGGCGAAATTCCAGCGCTGGCGTTCCGGTCTTTTAGCGTCTCTGATTTGCCTCCGTTCCAGTACCGCGATTGCGGAATAATCCATCGCTTGTCCAAGATCCAGGCCGACGAAGTAGCTCGGCAGTTCTGGCGTCCTGGACGTGGCTAACTGCGGCGGTTCTTGCGGCCGGTTGAAACGGAAGCTTGGTATCGGCGGCATGTTGGCCCGATTCATGGCGTTTACCCGAAGAGAGGCTGGATCGTGCTAGAAAACGCCGCCCGAATATCGTCATGGCTGAACAGGCTATCAACTGCATCCTCGAACGAGAGGCAGTATTCCTGCCGATACCACCGGGCGCCAATTGCTTCCTTCTCTTCTTCCAGGAACTCGACCGGCAGACGTGGGCACTCCGTCGCCGCCACGCTGATCCGTTCGTATTGCGCCTTGCCGGTCCATTCCTCGAAGAACCAGCCACGCTTTCCGAATGGCGTAGACAGTGCCACCATTCGCCCACGGCTGGTGGCAAGCATGGGTCGCACCGATCGGTAAAGGTTATCCGGCACGCGGGCCGCTTCGTCGATCACAAGCAGGTTGACACCGCTGTAACCGCGAATCGTCGCTTCCGACGAGGGCAGGCCGATAATTCGACTACCGTTTCGCAGGTGCAATTGCAGCGTGCTCTCTCGTAGCTTCTCAGGTATTTTGATGAACTCATCATCCTTGCCGGCGCTCTCAATGAGATGCTCATGCACGGTCTTTGGTTTGCCGGCCAATGATGTAGGGCTACGCATTGCCGCATAAAATGCCCGGACCTTCTGCATAAACTCCACGCTCTGTCTCTCCGATGGCGAGATTATCAGCACCAGAGCCGGTGGTTCCAGGATCGCGGTCCGCAATGCAAGCGCGGACGTAATGCTGGACTTACCCACCTGGCGGGAACATAACAACAGCATCCTCATCGCCGATGAGGTTAGCACTTTCCAGCACAGTGGGATCCGAAGCTTGGAATTCACGTGACTTGAAGTCGCGGC
>JADMIO011694152.1_pt1 | contig 45577 bp, 38 predicted proteins | sample 8958161 | NCBI WGS metagenome assembly JADMIO01 (sample SAMN16585339, study PRJNA669376) | soil metagenome | isolation source: Crop rotation soil | place: USA: Cullars Rotation, Alabama | collected 2011
CGCGACAACTTGTCCACGTGGAATTCTAAGCTTAGGATCCCAATGTGCTGGAAAGGTTGTCATTCTTGTCGTGCATGATTTTCCAATACAACGGCCTGGGCATTCCATTTTCCATCATTTGAAAGGAGTGAGTTCGTAATGAAAATCTGGATAATCCATTATCATAGCCGGCGAGCCACAACACTGAATCTCCCTCCGGTAATATTTTGAGAAAACGGTTATTTTTATTTACTGTGCTGTCGTATTTATATTTTTTCAGATCTCCTGTTTTTTCATCCAGGCATACCAGGCCGTTAAAAGTTGTTATCCAGATATTTCCATTTTTATCATCATAAAAATCGCTAACGTTATTCCCGTTCTCATCTTCCGGTGGCAATCTTTCCCACCATTTTGCAACTTTAAAGTCCGGCCCCAGTTTACAAACAGCATCAGCATACCATCCGCCGAGATACACGGAATTATTCTTCTTAAATACTGCGCCGACCGAACTTATTTTGTGCCTGTCCGTTTCGCGGGATACAGGATAGGTTTTTATAAGTTGGTTACCGGGACTCATGATCTGTATGCCCTGCGTTGTATATCCTATCCAGAGTTGTCCCTGCCTGTCTGTAAATAAAGTGGTGATCGCTTCATTGCGGAGAGAAAAAGGGTCATTGTTGTTATACACCTGGGAAGATTTTATTTCACCCATGGTATTGATACCAACCAGGCCGTTATCGGTATACCATAACAAATCCTCTCCGCCTAATTTCTGAGATGTGTAAGTAAGCGACACACTTCTGCTGCCAAGAGAAATTAATTTTCTTTCACGTGGTAATACTTTAAAGACGCCATAACCCCAGCTGCCGACCCAAAGCGTGCCGGTCCGGTCTTCATATGCATTTGAAAATAGTATCCCAAATTTTTTGTAGTTCTCATTCGTTGGAGGAACATCAATCCTTTCGAAGTTTTTTTTTACATCGTCATACGCAAAAAATCCGTCACGGGTACTTACCCAATAGTGATTATGAGAGTCCTGAAAAAAGCCGGTGATAATATTTGCCAGCCTTGAGCCGAACAAACTGTTGGAATAAGGATTTATTATCTTTTTGAATTGTTGTGTTACGGAATCAAATTTGAACAGCCCATCATTACCGATCCATAAATTTCCTTTCCTGTCGGTGTATACCTTGCTTTTGAACCCAAACGAGTTTTTTTGATCATCAACGGTAAAATGCCGGAAAGAATTTTCAGAAGGGTTATAGCAGTCAACTCCTGTTGCGGTCCCGATCCAGAGGTTTCCATTTTTATCTTCACAAATATTTTGAACGTAATTGTTTATCAAAGAATTTTTATTTCTTACATCATGCTTAAAGATTTTTATACTGTTGGCGTTGTAAAAATTTAAACCATCTTCTGTTCCTATCCACATGAAGCCTTTGCTATCCTGGAAGAGAGAAGTGATTTGCCGGCTCGATAATTCTTTTTCGGCGGGAAAGGCTGAAAATAAATAGGATTGTCCTATGCAATGATCAATGAGAAGAGAGAATATCAAGATCTGCAAGGACAGTTTGCACGACCTGGTAATGACCATATTTAAAATTAAGAAAGTATCAGAATTAAATGCGCGGCTTCCATGGCACTTCAGTTGCGCTTAGTAAGTGACCTGTATATCTTGCCAGCACAAAAAGATAATCACTGAGGCGGTTAAGATATTTTATGATAAGGGCCTCCACAAAGAGTACTTGCTGCTGCATACCAACACAACATCTTTCTGCGCGGCGGCATACGCAGCGGGCGATATGTATCGTAGAAACTGCAACGTTTCCACCGGGAAGAATAAAGGATTTCATCTCCGGCAATGTTTCATTCATTTTATCTATCTCTTTTTCCAGCAGGTCTATATCGGTTTCGTTCAGATCAGGAATTATCATTTTTGGTTCTTTCTCCCTGTCGCACGCAAGGGATGAACCAATAGTAAAAAGCCTGTCTTGTATCTCTTTTAAAATATCCTTTGAATGCGGATCGCTGGATTGATCTGCTATCAGCCCGATCCACGAATTCAATTCGTCTACGGTTCCATATGTTTCTATCCGCATATCACTCTTGTACACCTTAGTTCCGCCGATCAGGCTTGTCTTGCCACCGTCCCCTGTTTTTGTATAAATTTTTGTAGCCATAAGGAATTTTAGATTTTAGATTTTAGATTGCAGATTATTGGGGCCGACATAATAGATCAGATTTTCAGATTGAAGACCACGAATCTAAAATCTAAAATCTAAAATCTAAAATCTAAAATTGCCCTTACAACCAAAACTAACTTGATACAAACTACAAACGTATTGATCGCAGGTGCCGGTCCTACCGGTTTGATGATGGCATGCCAGCTGAAAAGATTTGGTGTTGATTGTATAATAGTTGATGGCAAGCCGGGTATCACGGTTGAGTCGAGGGCCCTTGCTGTACAGGCTCGGTCCATACAGATATATGAACAGATGGGGCTTCTTGATGCTGTGCTGGAACAGGGCCAACCCGCCACTGAAGCCAATTTCATTGTAAATGGGAAACTTGTTCAAACATTATCGCTGGAAAATGTTGGAAAGGGGATAAGCTCTTATGCATTTCTCTTTATTCTTTCGCAGGATAAAAACGAGAGGATACTATACGATCATTTTAAAAGTTACGGTGATGAAGTAAGATGGTCTCATGAGCTAATTTCATTTGCACAAAACGATGACGGGATCAGTGCGGTTGTTAAAGATGACAATGGGAGGGAGGATACGATCAATGCGAAATGGCTTGTGGCCGCTGATGGCGCCAGGAGTTTTGTACGCCATTTTTTGCAAATTCCATTTGATGGCGCTACTTATGAAAACATATTTTATGTAGCGGACACACATGCCGACTGGCCATGGAATCATAAAGGGCTTAGTTTGTGTTTTACTGATAAAACATTTGCGGGTCTTTTCCCCATGAAAGGAGAGAACCGTTTCAGGCTGATAGGAACCTTGCCAAAAAATTTCGCGAACAAGGAAGTTCACAGCTTCGACGAGATTAAAGGCGTGATAGAAGAGGATATAAAGGCTGGGGTTACGTTCACTAATACCAACTGGTTCTCGGTTTATAAAATACATCACCGGGTTATTGCGAAATTCAGGAAGAATAAAGTTTTTTTAGCCGGTGATGCTGCCCACGTACATAGCCCGGTTGGCGGGCAGGGAATGAATACGGGTTTGCAGGATGCTTACAATCTTGCATGGAAACTTTCACTGGTATTGAAAAATATGGCGGATGAAAAATTGCTTGATAGCTACAATGACGAGCGAACTCCTGTTGCTTACCGGCTGGTAAAAACTACGGACCGCGCTTTTTCTTTTGTTACATCTGAAAATCGATTTTTGAAATTCCTTAGATTGAAAGTATTCCCGGTTTTCGTAAAATATATTATGGCGTTGAAGGCATTTCGCCTGTTCGCATTCAGGAATGTTTCGCAGATCGCAATTAATTACCGCAATTCTTTTCTTAGTTATAACGCATCCGGCAATTTATTACGGGCAGGAAAACTGGTTCCGTTTGTTGAAATAAATTCTAAAAAAATCGATGAGCATCTGCGCTTCAATGGATTTACATTCTTAATATTTGATTGCCTCCCGGCGATACAGGACAAAGAACACCTGCTGAATATTTTCAAAGTGCCGATGCAGTTTATCATTATCGCCAGGACACAATTCAATGAAACGGCGTACAAAAAATTCAAAGTAAAAAAATGCGGTGTGTTTGTTATTAGGCCGGATAATTATATTGGCTTCACTTCCGAAAGATTTTCGGTGACGGAGTTAAAAAAATATTTCATCGATAAAATGTGTCTTAATGCTGGATACTAGATCCTAGATCCTGGATATTGACGCAACTACATTACACTTTGGCAAGGGTGGTTCTTTATCCAGAATCCAGTATCTAGGATCCAGTATCCAGCACGAGCATCATCCCTGGACATTCACCCGATTCCTGGGCGTAGGAGTATCACTTTCAATAACGCCGTCTCTCAAACGTACTATGCGATGGGCATAACGGGCAATATCTTCTTCGTGAGTTACAAGAATAACTGTGTTTCCAGCGTCATGGATCTTGTCGAAAATATCCATTATCTCTACTGAAGTTTTTGAATCGAGATTTCCTGTCGGTTCATCCGCGAGAATTATGGAAGGAGTATTTACGAGTGCACGTGCGATAGCAACACGTTGGCCCTGGCCCCCGGAAAGTTCATTCGGTTTGTGATGACTCCTGTCTTCTAGGCCGACACGTTTTAGCATTTCGAGCGACTGATCACTGCGCTGTTTTTTTGATGACCCGTTATACACGAGCGGAAGTGCAACATTTTCTGCGGCAGTTAATCTTGGTAGTAAATTAAATTGCTGAAATACAAATCCGATTTCCTTGTTGCGAACAGCGGCAAGGTCATTGTCTGCCATCTTACTTACATCTTTTCCATTTAGGATATACCGTCCGCCTGTGGGAGAATCAAGACAGCCCAAAATGTTCATCAGCGTGGATTTGCCGCTGCCGCTTGGTCCCATCAATGCAACGTATTCATTTTTGAAAATATTGAGCGTGACCCCTTTCAATACTTTCAACTCCTGCTTCCCCATGAAGTAGCTTTTGTTGATACTCTCTAAATGTATTATCGGGGTGGGCATTTTAATTAGTTTGCTTCCTGGTAATTAGTCATTAAGTCATTGGTCATTGAGTAAAACCCAAATGACTTTGATGGTCCAATGAATTTATTGTTTTTTAATAACCTTTGGTACTTTAAAAAATTGTTCATCATGAAGTGGGGCATTTTTTAATGCTTCTTCACGCGTGATCGTTTGCTTTGCTACATCTTCTCTGAGAACATTTACATTTTCACTTACATGCAATAATGGTTCAATACCAGTGGTATCAAGTTCATTCAATTTTTCAATAAATGCTATCATCTTTTGAAGATCACTTTTGATCTCTTCTTTCTCGTCATCATTAAACTCAAGTCTTGCAAGCTGCGCAAGATTGTTTATCATTTCATCATTCACTTCCATCAAACAAAAATAAAGGAAAAGGAATAAGCATTGAAAAGCTCCAAGCTTCGAACCACTTAATTTATTTTTGCCACGAATTACACGAATGAACACGAATAACTAGAGTGACATTCTCACAATTCTTGTTCATTCGTGTAATTCGTGGCAAAAAATTATCTTCGCCGGCTATGAGTAAGGAGAAAGAAATAGTAATGAGTGGGATTCGTCCAACGGGGTTTCTTCATTTAGGAAATTACTTTGGTGCGATCCGGAACTACGTGAAGATGCAGGACCAGTATGATTGTTACTTTATGGTGGCAGATCTTCATTCCTTAACTACACATCCCGACACAAAAGAGCTCAAAGCAAATGTTCACCGGGTTCTTGCGGAAAATATTGCTTGCGGATTGGACCCGGAGAAAGTGGCATTGTACTGCCAGAGTCATGTTTATGAGACTTCCGAATTGTATTTGTACCTGAACATGCTAGCTTACAAAGGCGAACTGGAGAAGACTGCAACATTTAAAGAAAAGGTGCGGTTAACGCCTGAGAATGTAAATGCGGGGTTGCTTACTTATCCCGTTTTGCAGGCGGCCGATATTCTGTTGCATCGCGCCAAATATGTTCCGGTAGGAAAAGACCAGGAGCAGCATCTGGAAATGGCAAGAAATTTTGCCAACCGCTTTAATCATCGTTATGGAGAAGTTTTCCCTGAGCCCGTCGCATTTAACTTCAGCAATGAACTGGTGAAAGTTCCATCCCTTGATGGCAAAGGGAAAATGAGCAAGAGTGAGAACCAGATGGCAACATTATACCTGGCAGATGATGATGAGTTGATAAGAAAAAAAGTAATGAAGGCGAAGACCGATAGCGGTCCTACCGAGCAGAACTCTCCGAAGCCTGATTATATTGAAAATATTTTTTTACTGATGAAACTTGTTTCCGGGGATGATGTAGTAAAAAAATTCGAGAATGAATACAACGGTTGCACGATTCGTTATGGCGATATGAAAAAGCAGCTTGCAGAAGACATGGTAAAGTTTATTTCACCGGTTCGTGAGAAAGTGAATGCCATCCTTAATGATGAGAAATATTTAAAAAAAGTGATGGAAGAAGGAGCTGAGAAAGCAAGAAAAAGCGCCGCTGCCACTATAGAACTGGTAAGAGAAGCAATAGGTTTAAAATATTACTGACCTTGATTAGCGCCCAATGAAGGAAACATTGTTACTTTAGTTCCTTATTTCTTATTCATAATTTTTTATTTCTTATTTTCATAGGGGTATGGCAAAATCAAAAAAACCGAAGCACATTGCAGTTGCAGGAAATATTGGTGCCGGTAAAACCACGCTTACAGAATTACTCAGCAAACATTATAAATGGATCCCACAGTTCGAAGACGTAGATCACAATCCATACCTTAACGACTTTTATGAAGACATGCCAAGATGGAGTTTTAACCTCCAGATCTATTTTCTAAACAGCCGTCTTAATCAATTACTCGAAATTCATCGCGGCACAGAGACCGTGATTCAGGACCGGACTATTTACGAAGATGCAAACATTTTTGCTCCAAATCTTCACGATATGAATCTGATGAGCAAAAGGGATTTCGGAAATTATTTTTCTTTCTTCGAAACGTTGAAGAGCATGGTTCAGCCTCCCGATCTTCTCATTTATCTCAATGCATCAGTTCCAACGCTCGTAGCGCAAATTCAAAAACGCGGAAGAGAGTATGAAGAAAATATCCGACTTGATTACCTGAAAAAACTAAATGAGTACTACAACAAATGGATCGCCAGTTACAAAGAAGGTCCCCTCTTAATAGTTGATGCCGATAAAAATAAGTTCGCCGAGAACGAAGAAGATTTTGGAAAGATCATCCACCAGATCGATGCGCAGTTGTATGGGTTGTTTTAGAGGGCTTTCATAAGGCTGCTTTGTATTACCAGCTAAATCCCATCATCCGGGATAATCTTTTGCTTATGCCAGGTAAGAAAAATCTTAGAAAGAAAGCTCAGCCGGTAATTCCTAAAAAAAAAGTTCCGTTAGACGCAGGTTGGAAAAGTATGATCAACTGGTTTTTTACCTAGCAAACTTCCAGCGGAAGATATAATTCGTAAAGAAACCCAACTTCCGCTGGGTTTCTTTACGAGTAATCCTAAGTTCTATTCTACTTTAATCAGCTTCGTTACCGTATGTTTAGAGCCTTGAATTATCTCAGCATAATAAAGCCCCGTCTTGAAGTTGCTACCAAATTTTATTGTCTTTCCAGAAACATTGGAATAAACAGATATTATTCTTCCTACAGCATCAGAAATTTTAATCGTCACAGGCTCCTTACCCGCTGTTTCAATTTTTAAAGTAAAATCCTTTGAAGTCGGATTTGGGGAAACGCTGACACTGAAAACTTCGGAAGTAACTTCTTTCGATTTTGTAACCGATGGTCCTATTATGTCTTCACCTGGAGTTTCAACTTTAGATGCAATCGGAGCACCGCCGGAGCAAATGCCTGAAGGTTGAAAACCTGGATTTGTTGATCCATCTGTGCCATTGTTTAGCCATGGAGCAAAATCAACCGGACCAAAGACTTTGGTTGGTACAATAGCAGCATTCGGAGAACCAAACCAGTTGCATTCGCCGTCTAATTTTCCGGGTGCAGGACTTGTGGCTCCACCTGTTCCACCCGGATTTGTTCCGCCGTGATAAATACCATAAGATCCGGGCGCAAGGCCGGTGAAGGAATTATTGTTAATATGAATATTGGGGTTCGTGATAGCTTCTCCATTTTTCACAGCAACTCCGTTAAACGTATTATTGGTTACGAAATTGTTCCGGATGTTTATAGTACCGGTAAACTGCGAACCGAAGATCCGAATCCCACCACCATCGGGTATGTTGCTAAGATTTGAATTTCGGATATCGTTTTCGCTAATTGTTGCACTGCCCATTCCTCCTGCGAGTTGAATGGCTTCGCGGGGAACAGCCTTAATAATATTCCGCTGCACAGTTGCAGATGCTATGTTGTCTAATAATATTGCTCCAAAATTTGTCGTCTCTATTTTATTATCCGTGATGACTGCAGTAACGGTTGCCGGGCGCTGAGGTGCAGGCAATGGATCATTTGCATCATTCAATTGTATCGCACTCGAAGTAGCTGTGAAATCAGTATTAGTAAAATGGTTATCCGTTATAGTTATCGACCTCCATCGTGTCAATGCTCCAGCAAACAAATTGTTTGCATGGTTTATCAGGTTCTTTTCAAATACAATGTCGATATTTTGGTCGGGGCTTCTATGAACGTGGCCATCAGTTAGGGGTGCGCCACTTACAAGCTTGAAGCCCTTGATTTCGATATTTGTGCAGATTGTGTGAGCGTCAAACACTACGCCTGTTGACGTTGGGGCAGTGATAACCGCCTCGGTAACTCTTGTTGAAGGGGTCATGATCGGAGATTGATCATAGTTAGGCCCATAAATTTTCAGCGATTTTGTAATGTTGATACTCTCTGAGTATGATCCCGCATCAACGTTAATATTGTCGCCATTTGAAGCGAGAGATATTGCCTTCGTGATCGTCCGGAATGGTTTCAAAGACGTACCATCCCCTGTTAAATCACTTCCAGGAACGCTGCCAACCGTCCATCTGTCTCCAGAGTTAGAACCATCATCGACAAACCATGTTTTGGGAACACCAACAATTGCTCCACAAGAAGGATTAACAGTTATATTAAATTCCATTGCCGGACCTATGCACGCGTCAACAACCGGGAATACCGTTATGTGCGTAACAATCGGCCCAGCAGCATTGTTTGTTGCGGTAAATGCCGGAATACTTAGACCCGCGCCAGAGGTGCCAAATCCTATATCAATACTACTTGTCCATAAGAATATGATTGCTCCTCCAGTGGTGTGACTGGTAAATCCGATAGAAGGTGCAGATTGGCCGTTGCTGTACGTCAGGTCGGACTGCTGTACAACATCAGGAGTGGGCTTTATAATAAGGGTAATCTCCTTCGGTTCCCCTGGGCAAGGTTTACACTCCGGCGGTATAAGGAGGCTGGTGGTTACTGTGATTTTTCCAGCAATTGCAGCATTACCTGTGTTGACGGGGTGAATATTAAAAAATGTGAAGGTAGTAAAGGCATTATTAGTAGAATTTGCAGTAACACTACCGCTAAGCCCATAACCAAAATCTATGGTGCTTGTCCAGGTAAATCGTACTGCACAATCTACATTACTTGTGAATGTTAGAGAGGCATTATTGTCTTCATTACAAAACGTATATAAAACTTCCCTGATTGTCGGTCGTGGCAATACTCTAAATGGCACCACTTCAATCCGCTCTGATTCACATCCATCAGCAACTGCTTTGATATTCTTCCATTGTGTGATTTCGCTGCAGTGATAGGCAATGAAACCCCCCATCCAGAAAGTTCCGTATAGTCTTTGAAAAGGCGGAACTACGCCTGGCTGACTATTCTCTGTAAAAAGTGATCGAGCACCTGAGTGATCAAATTCTGAAATTCTTGTATCATTAGTTCTCTCCTTGACAAACTGCACATCAGCGACGTTATTAGGGTTAGAAATAAACAGCTCATATAGTTGATCACCTTCACAAAATGTGGGCAGACCATCACAACTTATAGTAGAAATGGGGAAAAACTGTACAGCGGCAACTGTCGGCTTTGGTTTCACTTTAACTGTGACCGTTATTTGTGATTTGCAGAGAGGATCATCGGGACTTTTGGCTACAATAATATAGGTTACTATTTGCACAACATTGGTAACATTTTTTAATGCGCCTGTTATCTTCATTATTAATGTGCCCGGCATAATTGTTCCATTACCGCCATCTATAGTTTGAGTCCCGTCATCGATACCTTTAACGTTAACCATGTTATCGCGTGTCCACGTAAAGGTTGTGCCAGGTAGCGTTTCCTGATCTGTATGAGCCTCATCTGTAATTTCAATTTTAGTTATCATATCCTCTGAACATATAGTTTGGCTGGCAGGGGTAGCTTTCGGCTTAGGCGCTCTATAATCATATTCAATAATATATCCACCAATTCGTTCACTTGGCGGTCTGTTCGGTCTCGGATTACCTGCGTCAGGGAAGTTATTCCATGTTCCCGCGGGAGAAGGATAAATATGCGCATAACTTAAATCACATCCCGGACCATCAGGGGGCTTACTACAAAAAAAAGGAATGTTACTATTACCCCCACCATCCCAGTTGCTGTACAAAAGGCTAGTGCCGCTGGTCAATGATGTTTTTACAAAAAATACTCTTCCCTGGTTGCCATTCAATGGTAGGCCAGGATCCCACATCCACTCATTTTGATTTGGAGGACCTTTTCTTCTGCCAGCAATCCAACCAAATCTTCCGTTAGGCGGTTCAATGATGTTAGATAAGCCTGCCACAAAATTGTTCTCATCTGGCGAATTAATTATTACAAGTGAGCCTGGGCCACAGCCATTAGGCACTAATAGCGCCTCTTCTTTCGCGGCAGTCCACGAAATATCCGGTGCTGAGACCCACGCGTACTGGTGCTTATCGAAATTAAAAAATCTCATTTGTGCTGTAGATATTAAAGAGCACAATAAAAAAATTGCAGATAAAATCTTTTTCATGACTTGGGGGTTTAGGTTATTAATTGGGTCCACAGGTTTCAGCAACCGGCTTCCTTTTGAGTTGCTCTTAATTATCCATACAGTGAAAAACACATCTATGATGATAAACACGCCACAAGAAATAGAAGTTAGCAGCTACTCAAGAAAAGCAATTCAGGGAGTATGGGTGAGTTAAAGCTACTATTGCAAAAGCCCTACAAAAAGCGCCCTTTAAGGAATGGCGGCTTTCACTTGAGGAGCGGCGACACTCGGAACAAACTGATAGGTGTGATTCAATCAAAATGTAAAAAATAGATACCTATCATGATTTTTATTTCGCTGTCTCGATTTCATTTTTTATTTAACCACTCGAATTTTGTTTATCAAATCGTTGTGGTCGTGTCATTCTACAGTGGTGAAGAATTAATCTTGGCTAGTAATTTAGCCAGCAACGGAAGGGGTCCTTATCCCTTTTGGATTTTATGATCAAAAAAGCCTGGCAAAGAATTACCAGGCCGCACCTTGTGGATCGCTTTAGCTCTACTATTTTTCCGGTGGCTGTTACATCATCATTCACAGCACACGATAGATTCTTTTTTTTTGCCATTCTTTCTATATAATATTGATACCCGTTTCTTTAGATATGAGCTTATGGTAAACCAAAGAAGTAATAAAAATTACCGAGCAGGTAAACCAGGGAGATAAAAAATATCACGGTAATAATATAGTTCAAAAGTTCACTGATGGTTTGCTTTTTCATAAAAAGCGATTTATGTTTTTGAAATAAATCCAGTATAAAACTACAGTGAGGTAGGGCCCCAAAAAAGCGCCGTTTAATTAACGGCCGCGTTGAATTGAGATACGGGAACCCCTGTTAGACTATTAGAAAAAGATAAGGCTGCCTCAAAGTGAGACAGCCTTTTTGCCCCTAAAAACCCAATCGTTTTCTTGGTGGTAGCACCTTTTGATTTCAGCAATCTTGCAAACCTTGTGAAGAGACTTAGCAAAAGTCTTAGTAAAAAGAGAGAACATTCGGGATATATGAAGCTTTGGTATTAATTAATAAAAAACCCAACCATCAACGATGACTGGGTTTTTTTCAAAAATCTACATTAATCTATTTTTACCAGCTCGATCACTTTACGATCGGCTCCCTGTGATACCTGGACAAAGTAAGTCCCTGTTTTAAGGTTTTTGCCAAAGCTTAATGTGCCGTTTGCAGAGACCTTTGAATACACTGATACCAGCCTTCCTGAGATGTCAACCACATTCACGGTGACCGGCTCATCGTTCGGACTTTCAATTTTCAAATTAAAATTAGTTGATGCAGGATTCGGTGACACTGTTACTGTAAGACCAGTAGCACGCATTATACCTTCCTGATCTTTTGGTCCCGCAAATTCTGCCCTGGCCACTCCGGTACAAGCATTTCCCTGGAATCCTGGGGTAACAGGATCTGTGTCTGTTTGAGTCGGAATATATGGAGTGAAATCAACAGGTCCAAATATCCTTGGCGTTATGGTTGCTGATGTATTAGCACCATTGTAATTGCATTCACCATCTAGAGTTCCTGTACCACCATGGTAAATTGAAAGTGTATTTGAGTTATTGAACGAATTATTATTCACATGAATATTTTTCCCTGTTATATTTCCTGCCTTTATCGCAAAGCCATTTCTTGATAATCGCACGGCGTTGTTTGTGATCGTTATCGGTCCGACAAATGTTGCATCCTCTACCCGTAAGCCTCCATTATTTACCTGCGATAAGGTGTTTGTATTCTGTAGATCATTTTGTGCTATTGTTGAAGCACCCATTCCTCCCGACAACTGTATACCAGCTTCGGGAGTTTGACGGATCACATTTCTCAGCACTGTTGCATTGGCAACATTATGGAGCAATATTCCTGATACGTTGGTCGTATTTATCCTATTATCAGTAATAACTGCAGTGAGAGTAGCCGGCAGCCCACTTGCGTCGTACACCTGTATCGCGCTTGATGTGGGTACACGAGTGATGTTGTTGAAATAATTGTCAGTAACAGTGAGGTTGAGCCATTTCGTAAGAGTTCCTGCAAACAGGTTCGATCCATTACTTACCCAGTTCTTTGTGAACAGTATCTCTATGTTCTGCGGATTGGCGGCATTTCTTAGTTCGTGTGCATCACTAAGCGGTCTTCCGTTCCTGATCTGGAAGCCATTTATTTCAATTTTTGTTCCGGATTGATGTGCATAGAATGTTCCTGCACCTTCATCTTTAACACCTGATGTTGCAGGAGAAATTACGATCGTCTCTCCATAACCACCTGCACGCGGCACGGTGGGATTAGGTGATATATCTTTATTGGCACCATAGAATTTTAGCGATTTGTTTACATGTACGTACTCGGTGTAGGTTCCTGCATCCACATAAATTTCATCACCTGAAATTGCCATCGACACTGCCTTGTTAATAGTGCGAAATGGATTATTTATTGTCCCATCGCCTGTTGCATCATTGCCAGGTGCGCTACCTCCAGATACACTACCCGCGGACGCATTACCTGCAGGTGCATTAATTCCTGTCCACCTGTCGTCGGTATTGGAGTTGTCATCTACATACCATTTATTAAATCCTCCTAGATTCCATAGATCATTTAAAAAGCTTGGAGCTGTTGAAAAATTTGTAGCATAACCAAAGCCACCGAAAAGCCACAGCGTATTATCTGCTCCAGTCCATGCCATATGATCCGACCTCGCGCCAGGTTTATTGATCGGACCATATCTTCCCAAGGGTCCGTATATTCCGTACTGATTTTCAGCTTCATCACCTTTGATCCATGTCCATTCGCTGGTCAATGTGTTAAACTCCCAAAGATCATTACTAAAGTTATAAAGAGCACCATCATCCAGCGGGCGGCCCCCGAAAAGGAGCAAACTCCCACAGCCGTCCTTCCAACCTACCCCGCTAAACCTTGCGCCAGGAGTATTTGACGGATCAGGAACTCCAAGCGTACCATAGCTGCCTGGTTGGTCTGTAGTGTTTTCACCATGTACCCAAGTCCATTCTTTCGTTTGGATGTCATACACCCAAACATCATTTAACCTTCCGAAGCCAAGTGGACCCGATGCAAAGCCATAACCCCCAAACAACCACAATTTGTTGCCATCGATCCACGAAACGCCTGCCTCTCTTGCCCCCGGTTTATTCATTATATCTGGCGTTCCCTTTGTTCCATAGGTACCAGTCTGACTTCCGATATTATCACCTTTTACCCATGTCCATTCATTAGTCACAATGTTATACTTCCATAAATCATTTAGGTATCCATTCGGACTATTTTCTCCACCCAAAATCCAAATGTTGGCAGAAGCATCTTTCCAGGAATAACAAAAGTATCGTGCCCCTGGTGTGTATGATGAGGATGAGGCGTCAATCGGTCCATAAACAGCCGGCGCATTCACAGTTTTTGCTCCACTTATCCAAGTCCATGTATTTGACGCGATGTTGAATTTCCAAACGTCGTTCAGATAGCCACCGTTAGTAGCTTCGCCATAACCATTTCCGCCGAAAAGCCACAAGTTGCCATTATTATCAGGCCACATTACTCCTGATATTCGGGCTCCAGGAATCGCATCGGGTCCTGAATATTTGCCAGGGCTGTTGAAAGATCCTGCATTATCCGTGCCCCGCATCCATGTCCATTGATTCGTAGCAGGTTCGTATTTCCACAAATCATTCAAATAGATTTGAGTCACTGTACTTGGTACGAAACCTGCACCGCCAAACATCCATAGGTTACCCTGGGCATCGGTACAGGTCATTGCCAAATGTGTCGCCCTTGGTTTATTTGCTGGGGAAGCAACTCCCTGCTGGCCGTAGTTGCCTAGACTTTGTGTAAAAGAATCTCCATGTATCCATCCCCAGTTACGATTTCTAAAATCGCATATGCCGCCCAATACCGTATTGAAATTCGCAGTATATGTTGTTGGTGAAGTTGGGGTAATGCTATGTGAAATACGACCTGCATCCGACCAATTGGTGAAAACGTAATTGGTTCCAGGAGTGCCTGCCTGTGGTGAAGTGGTTGCTATTGTATGGGAACTGCCACCAACCCAAAAGAAGTATTGTTCTGAAGTGGATGTTATGCCATCAACCGAGAAGCTACGACCGGCAGGAGATGTATTTACAGTAACTAATGTATTTGCGGCACAATTAGCATTGCTCAGCGTATATACTGGCGTAGCCTGTATCGCATTTCCGGAAATCCCTGCAACGAATTGCGGGTTACCCGTTCCATTATAGGAGCCATTCAGTCCAACAGAACTATTTGTAATTTCGCTTGATGAACCGAGCGTATTCCATAATACTAAATTGTTGCTTCCGTCAAAAATTTTGATTTCATCTATCGCCACCCGGCCTGCAATTGGTCCGGGATTTCCGAGTGTAATCAAATTGAACGTGGGGCACGAAGTAAATGCCTGGAAAAGCCCTAAGCCTGAGTTTCGCCATCTGCTTGAATTAAGAACATCATCAATGAAAATAGCGACCTTTTGCTGGCCATTATCAACGCCGGGGATTCCATCTTTGTTCCATTGAAATACATAATGATGCCAGCCCCCAGCGTCCCCGAGCAAATCTTCGTATGTATAACTTCCTGAATTGAAAAAACCCGTAGCGGTGAAAAAAGCATTACCTGCCAAACCTGTTAATCCCCCGTTACCCTGGCCATCGTTCGAATTAAAGCCAGTATGGAAAGTACTTATACCATCGGAGATCATAAAAAAATAGGGCGCGACACCACCTACGGGAATAGCCCCGGAAAACCCGGTAAGCTTAGCCCAAAAATCAATTTTCCCTGCATTTACAGGGATAACTTCTTTGGGGAAACTTACAGCCGAGATTGGTATGGTACTCAGCTGCGCTTGGGCGGAGACAGAAATAAACGTGACGATGGGGATGAAAAGCTTTTTCATAACACTGTTTTTAAATGATTTATATGAGTACTGAGGTATCCGGCATTAGTAAATGCGAGGGAACAACTCGGCTACAACAGTTCAAAAAAAAATTCATTATGAAACTAGCCAGCGACACAGTTTAAGAAAAGCTACTTTTAAGGAACGGCTGATTTCTCTTGAGGTACGGCGTGGTTGAGGAAGTGATTACAGTATTAATGCAAGCGCAAATAAAAAACATGAAGGTGTAGTGCACATTCACCTAAATATCAACTTGGTCACCAGCAAAAAAATTCCAATGAATATCACTATCGAAATAATATAGTTGACTACATCTTTTGCTTTGACATTTCTCATTTATTAAAAATAGAGATGCGCCCGTAAACATGATTGTTGAAAAGGCCTCGAACGACGGGGTTTTTAGCCAGGGCAGTTTGCTTATCCACACGGAAAGTGCAGATCAACCCCATGTATGACTCGCGAATAATCTAGAATGTCAGGCGGTGTAATAAGCAAAGTATGGTCTCGACGTGATAGCTTGATAGTTTGTTCAACGGGACCTCAAATAGTTTATGCGAGGCGACGGCTTAGTGCGAATATTGCCGTGTCATATCCTGGATAAAACCACAATTAAGGCAGAGAAAACCCACACTTAAGGCACCAGTTGCGTGGGTTATGTGTGCGTTAAGTGTGCGTTAAGTGTGCGTTATGTGTGCGTTAAATAGGGAGCAAGTAGGTTGTGTATACCGCGTGTTAAACTTAAAAACTTTGCCGATTGGCAATGAATAACCCGACTAGCTCTACAGGTTCTCGATTTTGTCAAGTAAGCTTTGTCTGGAAAAAATGGACATTGTATTTAGAAGTTCTGACTTTGTTGAAGAAACACCCTACCCAAAAACACTTTGAGCAACCAGCAATGAAAGGCTGAAGTAAATAGAAAAAGGAATGAGGTAATCCACTACGTCATTAATTACTACCAGGATCTTTTTCATACATTTAATTTAGGAATTTTTGTTATCCTGGTATAAAGATAATATCACGGAAAGCTTTGCTGAAAGCGGCTTTTAACTAACGGCGGCTTTGTCTTGAAGTATGGTTGGTGGCGTTCACAATTCCTTCACACTTTCTCAAACATTTGAAGGAAATCATCTTTACGGCGGCGGGAAACATCGATATGGGTTTTATCGCTCATGATCACATAGCCACCATCTCCCCGTACATATTTTACTACCTCGGCCATGTTCACGATAAATGATTTGTGTATGCGGAAAAATTTATGATCGTTCAGAAGCTCTTCATATTCCTGGATGTTTTTCGAGGTAATGATCTTTTCGTTATGCTTGAGGATAAAATACGTGTACGCTCCTTCAGCTCTCAGGTAAATAATATTCGACACCCTCACAAAAACAAAACCGTCTGACGATGAAATGGCTATCTGGTGATCCTGTAAATTATTCCTGAAATTATTCATCAGCACTTCCAGGTTCTTATTCATCATCAACTGCATTCTTTTCTTCTCCGCCTTTTCAATCGCGGTCTTTAACTCGTCAACATTAATTGGCTTGAGCAAATAATCTATGGCTGAAAGCTTGATCGCTTTTAGCATATAGCTATCGTAAGCCGTAGTAAAAATTATTTCAAACTTTACCTCGTCAAATTTCTCAAGCAGGTCGAAGCAGGTTTCACCATTCAACTGGATATCCATAAACACAACATCCGGGTGGTAAGTGTTTATGGCATTGAAACTTTTTTGTACAGAATCTACCGCAGCAAGAAGGCTGATTTGCGGACAATAATCGCGAAGAAAACCACTGAGCAACTGCCTGTTGTCTTCTTCATCTTCAAGGATGATTGCTTTAAGCATGGGTAATAAGGGGCTATACAATTTAAGCAATGTTTCTCAAAAACGTTCCTGCAATGGAATAAAAATTTCTACCTGTGTACCGCTCGCTTTGTTTTGGTTATCATACAGGTTAGTAATTTTTACATCCACCGGAGCATTCAGCTGTTTGTTTAATATTTCAAGTCGCGCTTTTGTAACATTCATGCCATGTGATTTACGATGATTTCTCCTTTTATTTTCCAGCGCCTTTTCCCGGCCGATACCGTTGTCTCTAACCCTGCAAATTATCAGGTCGGTTTGTTGAGTAAACTCCACCCAAACCGACCCTCCTTCTTCCTTCGGAGTGATACCATGAATTATTGCGTTCTCGATGTATGGCTGCACCAGCATGGAGGGAACGAGAATATTTTCCGGATCGATCGTCGGATCTATATCTACTTTGTAATTCAGCCTTGCTCCAAACCGTACTTTTTCCAGTATAAGATATAACTGTATCGTATGTATCTCATCTGATAAAGGAATAACTGCGTGGGCAGAATTGTCCAACACCTGCCTGATCAAACTCGCGAACGTAGAGAGGAAAGTTTCTGCCTGCTCTCGTTGATTGCTGTGAATGTAATGTTGAATTGAATTGAGGGAATTAAAAATAAAATGCGGGTTCATCTGCGAACGCAATGCGGCAAGACTAAGCGCGGATATCTTTCTCTCGATTTCAGTTTTTTCTTTATTTTTCTTCACAGCAGCTTTTAGCCGCCAATTGAAATATGAGTATACCATTGCCGCCAGGGACATCGCAGCCAACAGCCGAAACCACCATGTTTTCCAAAACGGTGGAACTACTTCAATTGCAAGCGAAGTTATTTTGCTTTCATTTCCTTCAGTCGTGCCGTTTGACCTCACTTCGAAAACATACGATCCTGGCTGTAGACTTGTGTACGTAACTGAGCGCTCTCCGGGGTTTGCCGTGAACCATTCATTGTTAAATCCCACAAGCCTGTAACTGTAGCTGATATTATTTGCGTTGATAAAACCAAGGGCTGCAAAACTTATGGTAATGATATTTTGATCGTAGCTGAGTCCTATCTCTTTCGTAAAGGTGATGTTGCTGGATAAAATTCCGCTTTCATCATTTGGTGTTACAGGCTTGTTGAATAATTGGAGATCAGTAAGCACTACCGGTGCAACGATCTCGTTATATTCGAGATCATCCGGAACAAAGCTTACCATCCCCGCTGAATTGCCAAAATACATTCGACCATTGTGATCTTTGAAATAGGCTCCCTGGCCAAATTCATTCGAAGGCAATCCGTCAATTGTGGTGAATGTTCTTATAACTTTTTTCCCGGTCGGGTTCCCCGGCGTAAATTCGCATAGGCCATGATAGGTGCTTATCCAAAGATTGCCTTTGTTGTCCTCAAGAATACCGGCGATACTGTTGTCCGGCAAGCCATCGGCAGAAGTAACCGTGAAAGCACTTTTATTTGCAGGGTTGATCACTATCATTCCACCACTTTCTGTTCCTGCATATACGATCCCGTTCTTTGCAATACAAAGGCTGATGATATGATTTAAAATTGACGCTTCACCCGCAACTTTGTATGCAATAAACGTTTCGCGTATTACATCAAACATATATATACCAGCTCTCTGTGTGCCTACCCAAATGTTTCCTTTATGATCTTCCCCGATTTTCGTAATGTAGTTCAGGCTTTGTGAATTTGTGTTGAAGAATGAATCGCTTTTATCGATCATGTAGTTGGTGAACATTTTACTTTCCGCATCGTATTTGTCCAGTGCTCTTTCGGTTCCTATCCATACGTTTCCTTTTTTATCTTCCAGTAGATCGGTTACTCCTGTGTAGCTAAGACATGATTTGGTGTAGCTTTGCCTCGACTCTCTCATTCGCATTCGGATACTAAAAACAGTGTAATCTCCAGAAGGATAATCAAGCCGTTGCAGCGACGATCCAAAAGTTCCGATCCAAACATTCTTTTTGCTATCCTCGATGCAACTCGTTATAAAGGTGCCATAAGGAAGTGGATTGTATTTATCGGATTTAGGAATAGTTGCACCTCCATTGACCTTATTCACGAGGTATTTGTGGGGTTTATAAATGTAATGATACATGCCTTTACCAATATTCACCACATCCATAAAGTAAAATGCCTTTCCTCCATCAACGAGAAATGCTTCCGGCGATTTCTGAAATGTTTTGAATATCCCGGTTTCGGTCCGCCCCGTATCAAGCCCATCTCTTGTGCCTATCCACAATCTGCCTTCATGATCCCGGTAAATACTTTTGATAAGATTGGAGCTTAATGATGCCGGGTCATTGGTTTTTTGTCCGCATACCAAAAACTTTTCTGAAGCGGGGTTAATATAACACAGGCCGCCACCTTCAGTTCCCAGCCAAATCACCCCATTCCGATCCTGGATCATCGACGTAATCTTTTTTATTCTGAGTGAAAACGGATCATTTTTTTCAGGAAGATATTTACCGAGAAATTTCATGTCTTTATCAAACAGTCCCAATCCGTCCCAACAACCAAACCAATAACGGCCGGCCCTGTCCTGTAAAAATGCATTGCTTGTGGTGTGCAGGTAGTCCTTCGTCTTCAGGTTACGGGTCCAGTCTGTGAGGGTATTTAAATATTCTACTCCTTCGTCGCCATAGCCTCCCATCAGTAATCGATTCTTGTCGTCTTCGTAAAGTGCCGCTATCGCCGGAGTGTTGATCGAATCATCATCCTCGTGGCTTGGCTGAAGCGAATAGTTATACTGTTTGAATTTTTGTTTGACAGGGTCAAGAAGGCATAATCCTTTTTCATACGTTCCCACCCATATTCCCCGGCCTGTACGCGAATTGCAAAGAGCTCTTACATCATCCTGAATCAGGGAATTAGTATTTCCCGGAATGTTTCTGAAAACTTTTGTTTGAAATGTTTTTGGATCAAAACGAGTGAGACCCTTTGGTGTAGCCAGCCAAAGGATGCCGTTGTTGTCTCCGCAGATTCGGCGCACATAATTATCGGATAAGATATTTTTAGTCTCCGTGTTTTGAAAATGGATTATTTCGCCTGTTGCCGGATCATACCTGTGCAGCCCGCCCGCTCGCGTACCTATCCAGATTCGGCCTTCCTCATCTTCCCAAAGTGCACATACTTGTTGTGAAACAATCGTATTCTTGTCTCTCCCGCCGCCCACAAGCATAAACTCGTACCCATCGTAACGGTTCAATCCGTTTTCCGTCCCGATCCAGATGAAGCCAGTTTTATCCTGGAGCAGGCAGTTCACTTTATTATTCGATAGTCCATCTTCTATTCCCAAATGAAAAAACCTTAGTTGTGGTTTTAACTGTCCGCTACAATATGGCACAACAAACAGGAATATTATTCCAAAATAATATCTAAGCAGCTGTTGCATGAACAGGGAGTTATTGGGCAATATTCACGTTTGTGGGACGGAGTTGTTTTTCTGGCGGGTAAAAGATCATTACAGTACAACCAATACTGTTCGCTTATTTAGAACTCATAAACGCTTCAAATTATTGTTTCACTATCTGGAAATTCTGATTGATGGTTTCTGTTTTGATCATGGCTGTATAAACTCCATTTGGTAGATCACTCATGTCGATGGGAATTGAATTACTTCCCGCGGTGAGAATAATTTCCCGGTTAATCACAATCCTGCCAACAGCATCATAGATTTTTATTGCCAGCTTCATGCTTCCTGCTGTTGCCAAATGTATCGTTGCAATGTGTGTTACAGGATTTGGAGAAATGGTAATGCTATTTTTAGAAGTCATCACAATCTTAACCACGGCGCTGTATTTTGAGGCGCCGTCTTTATCTATCATTTTTACCCGGTAATAATTTATTCCATCCAGGGGCTGTTGATCAATAAAAGAATAATTTTTTAAAGAAGAACTATTTCCCGCAGCAGTCACATTACCAATACCTGAAAATAAAATTCCATCAGCGCTGCGTTCAATAATGAAATGAGAAGAATTTATTTCCTGGGAGGTTTGCCAGGTTACATTTATTTTATTTTGTACAGGTTGAGCCGAAATATTTAAAAGTATTACAGGAACTACACCGGCAATATTTAATTTCCAGAGGTCATTAACCCTGTCCAGACTTCCTGCAGCTGGCACAGCATAGCCTCCAAAAATCCAAAGGTTACCCGATGCATCGATCCACGACACATGATTCCATCTTGAACCAGGTTTGTTGGCAGGCGACGCAACATTTTTAGTACCGTATATTCCATGGTTTTGAGCCATATTATTATCACCCTTCACCCACGTCCACTGGTTAGTTACCGGGTCAAATTTCCAAAGATCATTGAAGTTGCCGCCTGAACCACCTACGCCATTAAAGAAGTTAAACTGACCGGCGAAAAGCCAAAATTTGCCCAGGGCATCTACCCAGGTAACGCTACCGTATCTTGCCCCCGGATCATTAGCAGGATCTGCAACTCCCTGGGTTCCCCATGTTGGATTTACGTTAGGTGTATTATTTCCCTTCATCCACGTCCACTGGTTAGTTGTAAGATCGTATTTCCACAATTCATTGTACGAATTCATCACGAGAGAGATTGGGAAATAAGTCTCACCCCCCAAAAACCAAAAATTACCGGAAGCATCTTTCCATGAAGCAGATTCGTACCTGCCGCCAGGTTGATTGGATGCAGAAGGCACACCCTGTGTTCCATATGTAGTGGGAGAATTTGTAGTATTGTCTCCACTCATCCATGTCCATTGATTCGTAAGCAGATCATATTTCCATAAGTCATTTAAATTACCGAAGCTACCTGGAGCAGTATTCGCATACCCGCGGCCTCCAAACAACCATAGGTTGCCACTATTGTCAATCCATGAAACGCTTGCGAATCTTGTCCCCGGTTTATTAGCTGCAGCGGCCACACCCTTTGTTCCATAAACCCCCGCAACGCTGTTAGTGTTATCGCCTTTCACCCATGTCCATTGGTTGGTTAACGGATCATATTTCCAAAGATCATTTAGGATACCGCCTGAAGCCGCTGCCAGGCCTGATCCACCGAACAGCCAAAAATTGCCGGTAAGGTCTACCCATGAAGCACTTCCGGTTCTTCCACCAGGTTTATTAGATGGAGAGGCAACGCCCTGTGTTCCATAAACGCCAAATTGTTCAGGAATTTTATCTCCATTGATCCACGTCCATTGTTGGGAAACGGGGTCAAATTTCCAAAGGTCATTTAAACTTCCAGCCACACTTTCACCATATCCAAAACCGCCAAAAAGCCAAAAATTTCCTGATGCATCTTTCCATGTAATAGCCCCGTCTCTTGCTCCCGGCGTATTTGAGGGTGAGGCAATTCCTATTGTACCGTAAGAGCCAACAGATTGGACTACATTATCCCCAGTTACCCATTTCCATTGCGAGCTTGGCGTGATCTGGGATATTAATGCCAGGCTTTGAAGAAAGAGGCAGGCGAGCAACATATACTTCTTCATGGCTCATATGTTTAGTTATTAGAAAGTTATGGAATTTTTACCAATAAAAAACTCTACCAGGGGCAGGGTTTACAAAAGAAATCTAAAATAAATTTTGGCAATTAAACCTTCGGAGCCGCATCTAAAATTTCCTGTCCAGAACCACTTGCATACTTTTCAAAATTCTTTACAAACTGCGAAGCAAGATCTTTTGCCTTTTCATCATAAGCATTTTTATCAGCCCAGGTATTGCGTGGATTTAAAACATCTGCCGGAACACCGGGACATTCTTTAGGCATCATCATTCCAAAAACAGGATGAGCTTCATATTCTACATTATCTAACTTTCCTTCGAGAGCCGCAGTGATCATCGCTCTTGTGTATGGTAATTTCATTCTGTGTCCAATGCCGTAAGGGCCGCCGCTCCATCCTGTGTTTATCATCCATACATTCACATCATGCTCCTTCATTTTTTTACCAAGCATCTCCGCGTATTGTGCAGGATGTAACGGAAGAAATGGCGCTCCAAAACATGCACTGAATGTTGATTTCGGCTCTGTAACACCCGCTTCTGTTCCTGCAACTTTTGCCGTATAACCACTTATGAACTGGTACATCGCCTGGCCTGCAGAAAGCTTACTTATCGGGGGAAGAATACCCGAGGCATCTGCCGTTAAAAAGAAAATATTCTTTGGTGTTTTACCAATAGATGGTTCCAAAGCATTACTGATAAAATTCAAAGGATAACTAACTCTTGTATTCTCTGTTATTTGTTTGCTTGAGAAGTCAATTTTATTAGAGCCCGGATAAAAAGTTGTGTTTTCTACAATTGCCCCGGGACGAATTGCATGATATATTTCCGGTTCTTTTTCTTCGCTCAGGTCAATTGTTTTTGCATAGCAGCCGCCTTCAAAATTGAAGACAGTATCTTTTGTCCAACCATGCTCATCATCGCCTATCAAATGTCTTTTCGGATCTGCACTTAAAGTTGTTTTGCCTGTTCCGCTCAATCCAAAAAATATTGCAGTATCTCCATCATCACCCATGTTTGCAGAGCAGTGCATGCTCAACACATTTTTATCATGAGGAAGTACGTAATTCAAAATTGTAAAGATCCCTTTCTTCATTTCACCGGTATAGCCTGAACCACCGATGAGGATCATCCTTTTCTTAAAGCTCACGATCGAAAAATTGTGCTGGCGTGTTCCATCAACTTTGGGATCGGCGCGGAAAGAAGGAGCCTGTATGATTTGCCAATCGGGTTTAAAGTTTTCAAGTTCTTCTTCCTTCGGGCGAAGGAACATATTATATGCAAATAAGTTGCTCCATGGATTTTCATTTGTTACGCGAACGTTCACCCTGTATTTAGGATCGGCACAAACGTAAGCATCACGTATCCATATTTCCTTATCCTGTAAATGATCGAGCATTTTTCTATAAAGCTGATCAAAGTATTTCTGCTCGATCGGCTGGTTGAAATCATTCCAGTGAACCGAATCGGCAGTCAGATCATCCTTTACAATAAATTTATCTTTAGGGCTTCTCCCGGTAAACTCACCGGTTTTAATTACAAGTGCACCGGTATCATTCAAAACACCTTGTCCGCGGTGTACGGTTTGTTCGGTAAGTTCTTCCGGCGACAGTTGGTAGTGGACGTTTTCGGCGGTCTTTAGGCCGAGATTAATGATAGCAGTTTCAGGTACGGCTAACATAGTAGGTACTGACATATAAGACAAGCATTTAGTGAACTTGCAAAGTTATATGATGGTTTTGAAGTTTCATAGTCATTTGTGTGCTTTTTACACTAAAAAAACTAACATTTGTTAGTTTCACGGTTTGGAAGGAGCGTAGTTATTCGGTCCTTTGACAGGTGATGTCACTAACATTTGATAGTGTATATTGCAGCAAAATGAACTGCCATGAAATATCTTCCGCTTAATCCTGAGATATTTATACAAAACAGGAAGCGTTTTACAGACAGGATGGAAAAAAATTCCATCGCCATATTCAACAGTAATGATGAACTGCCGGCAAACGGAGATTCCCTTCATCCCTTCAAACAAAATTCTGATCTCTTTTGGTTAACCGGTGTTGAGCAGGAAGACACAATGCTGATATTATTCCCGGACAATCCCGATGAAAAACACAGGGAAGTATTAGTGCTTGTTCGTCCAAATGCATTAAAGGAAAAATGGGACGGGCATAGGCTAACCGCAGCGGAAGGAGAAGAAATTTCGGGCATAAAAAAAATAGTTTGGTTGGATAGCCTGGATGCGATGCTTCAGCCGTGGATACATTTGGCAGATACCATTTATTTGAGTACAAATGAAAATGATCGCAAGGCGAATTTAGTTCCTGTGAGGGATTATCGTTATGCAGAAGAAATGCGCAAGCGTTACCCGTTACATAACTATCGTCGCAGCGCACGAATATTAAAAGACCTGCGTGCGATAAAAACTCCTCTTGAAGTTGAAGTGATGCAGAAAGCTATTGACATCACGGATGTGGCGTTTAGAAGATTATTACAATTTATCAGGCCAGGCGTGTGGGAGCATGAAATTGAAGCAGAGATATACCATTCGTTTTTATCACAAAGAAGTTCGGGACCGGCATATGGAAGCATTATTGCCAGCGGTGACAGAGCCAGGACATTGCATTATGTAAGCAACAACCAGGAATGTAAGGATGGCGAATTGCTACTGATGGATTTTGGAGCAGCTTATGGTAATTATGCGGCAGATCTTACAAGGACAATTCCTGTTAATGGAAAATTTGGCCGCAGGCAAAGGACAGTTTATAATGCATGTCTTCATTTGCATCAATATGCTGCGAGTATTTTAAAACCGGGTATTTCAATTTTGGATTACACGGAAAAAGTTGGCGATGAAGCAACGGTTGTTTTTCAAAAAATAGGATTGCTGAAGAAGTCAGATATAAAGAATGAAGATCCTGATAACAGGGCTTACAGGAAATATTTATATCATGGGATTTCTCATCATTTAGGAATTGATGTACATGATCTAGGGACAAGAACAGAGCCGATAAAGGCCGGGATGGTTTTTACGATCGAACCCGGAATTTATATTGAAGAAGAAAGGATGGGAATAAGGATCGAAAATAATTTTTGGATTACGAAGAATGGCAATAAAGATCTGATGAAAAATATTCCGATAACGGCTGAGGAAATTGAGGCGTTAATGAAGAGGTCCACAGTCCACAGTTGACGGTCAACAGCAAGCAGTCCACAGTTAAACGGTCAACAGCAATGCCCTTTAAATTCGAGAATCTTAGAGCATGGCAATTATCTCTGGATCTTAGCGATAAAGTGCATTTGTGAACAAAGACTTTTCCGAAGGACGAATTATTTATATTGACCTCTCAAATCAAGAGGGCGTCGGATTCGGTTGGTTTAAATATTGTAGAAGGTTCAACTGGTCAGTCAAAGGAAGAATTTAAACGCTTTCTCGGTTATTCTATAAGATCGGGTCTTGAAGTTGTAGGATGTTTATATTTAGCGAAACGGCGAGGTTATATAAATGATTTACAGTTTTCTGAACTGTATGATTTCTTAGATTCACTAATAAAATTGATACAAGCATTAAGAAACTCTTTAAAGTGAAAACCTCGTCTGTGGTCTGTTGACCGTTGACAGTGGACAAAATCATGAAACAAATTCCCAACATTTTTACTTTATTAAATTTATTCTTTGGCTGCGTTGCAATAGTGTTTGCTTTGCAAACAGAATCAGTCGTCATCTATGTTAACGACGAATTCAGCAGCAGCTTTAATATTCCTGAAAGCTTAACATGGGCTTCGATATTTATTGGAGTAGCTGGTGTTGTAGATTTTTTAGATGGATTTGTAGCAAGACTTTTCAATGCAACGTCTGCAATAGGCAAACAACTGGATTCACTTGCCGATGTTGTAAGCTTTGGCGTAGCGCCGGGAGTTATTCTTTACCAGTTACTACGCTTTAGTTTTGCAAGAGAAGAAAATGGTTTGGAAACTTCCATTCTCTGGATGTTGCCAGCTTTTTTGGTTAGTTGTGCCGCCGCATATCGGCTGGCGAAATTCAATCTTGATGAAACCCAGTCATACAATTTCAAAGGTGTTCCAACTCCGGCAGTTGGCTTGTTGATTGCATCCCTGCCTTTGATATTACATTTTAACTCAGAAAAGTTTGGCATCGGTAATATCCTTATTAATAAATGGGTACTGTATGCCGTGATAATTGTATTAAGCTGGTTAATGCTAAGCAGCCTTCCGATCATGGGTTTAAAGTTTAAGAACTTCAGCATAAAAGATAATCTCCCGAAAGTGATATTATTAGTTGTAGCGATCCTCAGTGCGATCTTCCTGCAATGGATCGCGGTGCCTTTGGTTTTTATTTTTTACGTTATTCTGTCTTTAATTTATCAAAATAAAACAACATGAATTTTTCTGCAGAAATAAAGGTGATGCCTTTAAAAGAATTGCTCGATCCGCAGGGCAAAGCTGTAATGGGAGGTTTGCAAAATCTTGGTATCAATGCTGTGGAAGATGTACGGATCGGTAAACATATTCTTCTGAAAATTGAAGCCACTTCAAAAGAAGAAGCGCAATCGATCGCCGAAGAAGCTGCTAAGAAATTGTTGGCGAATCCTGTAATGGAACAGTTTGATGTGCAGATTAGCTGATGTGCCATCCACCTGCTAATTTACACATCCGCTAAATTTACACATTGAATCTGCATATTTGCACATCTGCATATCTGCACATTTGTTATTTTACACCATGCTCTATCTCGTCCCTTCCCCAATAGGAAATCTTGCAGATATAACTTTCAGGGCTATTGAAATTTTAAAAACCGTCGATCTTATTCTTGCGGAAGATACCCGCACGTCTTCTGTGCTTCTGAATCATTACCAGATTCAAAAACCGATTACACCTTATCACCAGCATAACGAGCATAAGGTGCTACAACATTTAGTAGAGCAAATGCAGGCAGGCCGGAAGATGGCGTTGATGACAGATGCAGGCACTCCCGGAATTTCTGATCCCGCATTTTTGCTGGTAAGGGAATGCATAAAAAATAGTGTCAAAGTGGAATGCCTTCCCGGCGCTACTGCTTTTGTTCCTGCATTGGTCAACAGCGGGCTCCCGATAAACCGTTTTGTGTTTGAAGGATTTTTGCCTTTAAAAAAAGGGAGACAAACTTTATTGAAACAGCTTGCAACAGAAGAAAGAACAATGGTGTTTTATGAATCTCCAATGAGGTTAGTAAAAACTTTGGAAGACCTTGCTCAATATTTTGGTGAAGAACGACAATGTTGCGTAAGCCGCGAACTCACCAAACTTTTCGAAGAGAACAGGAGGGGAACGTTAAAAGAAGTTGCAGAGTACTTCAAACAAAAAACGGTGAAAGGTGAGATTGTAATAGTAGTAATGGGAGTGTGAATTTTCGGGGAGGTTTCACGCAAAGGAGAATCACTCAAAGGTGCAGAGAAAAGTTTTTAAGTGAAAATGCAAAGAAAGAATTACGCGAAGGAGATATTTAAAAGTTGAAAGCCTTCCTTTTATCAAGCCATGTTTCTAGCCTAAAGTTTATGAGTAAAAATTTATTGCTTATTTTTTTTCTTATCCCTCAATTATTGGCTGCGCAACCACCAGCCGACTGGGGTGCCTTCAGTCAACGTTTTGATGTTACAAATTATATTGGTAAGAAATTTAGACTGGAAGCAGCGGTTAAAGTAGAGACAATTGATGCGTCTGCTGAAGGCGAGATATGGGTAAGAGTTGATAAGGCCGATAAGAAAATAGGATTCTTTTACAACATGATGGATAAACCTATTCGTCTTAATGAATGGAAAACATATTCGATCACCGGGAAAATTGACAAGGGTGCATTGTGGCTGGCCTTTGGCGGGTTGTATCATCGTAAGGGGATATATTATTTTGATGACTTCAAACTTTTTATTGAAACAACAAAAAATAAATGGGAGCAGATCACATTACCCGATGGAAGTTTTGAGAGTGATACATCGGTTATAAATCGAACATGGGGATTTCTGAAGGATCGTAAAGGCTTTAACGCAGGAGTTGCATCCGACGATTTTTTCGAGGGAAAGAAATCTTTTAAGATAGATGGTTCTTCTTTTGTTGCTCCAAATACATACGGCAATAACCGGGATGCCGGCAGGTACGCAGAAGTAAACGGGATAAAAATTTATTATGAAACGTACGGCACCGGCGAGCCATTATTGTTGCTGCATGGCAACCGAGGCTCTATTTCTGCTTTTCAAAAACAGATCCCTGAATTTGCCAAACATTTTCAAGTAATTGCTGTAGATACAAGAGGGCAGGGAAAATCATCAGAAGATGGCAAAACATATACCTACGATCTTTTTGCAGAGGACATGAATGCTTTACTCGATCATCTTGGTTTAAATAGCGTGAATATTTTAGGCTGGAGTGATGGGGGGAATACCGGGTTGATAATGGCGATGAAGTATCCGAAAAAAGTAAAGCGACTTGTGACCATGGGAGCAGTTGTTTTTATCGATAAGACGGTAGTAGATAAATGGGTTTTCAAAGAAGTAAGAAAGCAATTAAAAGAATTTAGCCGGGATACTTTTTCCAATTCCAAAAATCAGTACCGTCTCGCAGAGCTTTTATTAAAAGAACCCAATCATACTTTCGAAGAATTAAAGCAGATCAAATGCCCGGTTCTGGTCGTGGCAGGAGAAAAGGATGTTGTAAAAGAAGGCCATACAAAAGGTATTGCAGCGAATATTCCCAATAGTACGTTAATGATTATTCCTAAGGCCACTCACGAGTTTCCTGCTGATGATCCCGGGTCCTTTAATAAGGCGGTGATTGAGTTTCTGAAGAAATAATTAAGGTTTCAATTAACTTTTTACATTCCTGTATTATCCGACATTTGCAGATTAAAAAAAATCTGTAGATGAAAAAATTATTCTTACTGTTTCTTACTTCGTATTTCTTACATCTTTCTTCTGAAGCACAGGGATACTGGCAACAGAAAATAAAATATATAATGGATGTGAATCTTGATGTTGTTACTAATAAGATCACCGGAAAACAAACCATTACTTATACAAATAATTCTCCTGATACGCTGAATAGGATATTCATTCATCTTTTTTATAACGCTTTTAAACCAGGGAGCATGATGGATGTGAGCAGCCGCAGCACAGAAAATCTTGTTATTGGGAAAAGTACCAGCGGAGCGGATGTGAAAGATTTCGACCGCAGGTTCAAAAAGAAAATATATGAAATGACGCCTGAAGAGGAAGGCTATTGTAATGTTGTTAAAATCTTCATGAATGGAAAACTGCAGCAAACGAAATTGCATGAAACGATCCTCGAAGTAAATCTTGATAAAAAAATATTGCCCCGCACATCAGTTGTTTTTAGTACCGATTTTGAATGCCAGGTTCCTAAATTATCACGCAGAAGCGGAAGAGATAATCCTGAAGGAATTCGTTACAGCCTGGGTCAATGGTATCCCAAAATTTGTGAATACGACTTTGAGGGATGGCATGCTGATCCCTATATCAGTCGCGAGTTTTACGGGGTGTGGGGAGATTTTGACGTGAACATCACTCTCGATAAAAATTATAAAGTGGGTGCAGGAGGTGTATTGTTGAATGCCGCTGCGATCGGTTGGGGCTACGACAAAGAAGGTTCGGATCTTAAACCAATTGCAGGTAATCTGAGAACATGGAAATTTTCTGCTAAGAATGTTCATGATTTTATGTGGGCCGCTGATCCCGATTATAAACACATTACCCGCAAGACTGCAAACGGACCATTACTTCATTTCATTTATAAAACGGTTGCAAATGAAGATAAATGGCAGGCCACGGCTGATAGTTGCGCAATGATCTATCCATTCCTCGCCAAAAATTTCGGCGCATATCCTTACCCTGTATATTCTTTTCTGCAGGGTGGTGGCGGAGGTACCGAATATCCGATGGCAACTTTAATGAAAGATCATTCATTTGAAACCGCGGTGCACGAATGGTGTCACAGTTGGTACCAGATGATGCTGGGGACAAATGAAAATTCTTATGCATGGATGGATGAAGGTTTTGCAGGTTATGCAGAAGCAAAAGTTTTGGCATGGCTTCGTAAAAAAGATTTTTATGCGTCTGCGCCGGAATACGGTTCTTATTTGAGGATGCTGGCCAGTGTATTTGAAGAACCGATGAGTACCCCGGCAAATTATTTCACCACTAACTATGCATACAACACAAATGCGTACAGTGCAGGTGCAGTTTTCCTAAGGCAACTTGGATACGTGGTGGGTGAAAAAAATATTGATCGTATCATGCTTGAATATTATAATCAATGGAGGTTCAAACATCCCAATCCTAATGATTTTATACGCGTTGCAGAAAAAGTGAGCAACATGCAATTGCAGTGGTACAAGGAATTTATGATGTATACAACTAAAGCGGTGGATTATTCTATCGATAGTTTATGGGAAGAAAATGGAGTATCAAAGATCAGGTTGCAAAGGATCGGTGAAATGCCAATGCCGATCGATCTGCGGTTGAAATTTAAAGATAGTTCCACTGAAACGCACTACATCCCACTTGATCTTATGTTTGGAGAAAAGCCCGCAGAAGCTAATTCAACGTTCATTCATAAAGAATGGGGATTTGTGTACCCGTTCTACGTTGTTGAATTTAAGCGCAGGCTTACTGATCTGAAAGAAGTAGAAATTGATCCAACGAAAAGATTGGCAGATATCAACAGGAAAAATAATTTGTTGCAATTGAATTGGTGATTTGCTTTCGCAAATTTTTTCCCGCAAAGGGAATGCAAAGAACGGTTTCACGCAAAGGCGCAACGGTTTTCACGCAAAGGCGCAAAGAAGAGTTTATTCATCTAAATTTACTTTGCGCCTTTGCGTATCCTTCTCTTTGCGAGTTCTTTTAAAACTTCTCTTTGCGGCCTTTGCGTGAAAGCAGGATGAAGGAAAAGATCACTTCCCCATTAACCCTTCATTGAATTTAAGCAGGAAACTAAAAAGATCAGCCTGCTCATTTAGCGGAAGCGTTGCTGCTTTATCAAAGACATCATGATATGCTTTTATTCCGCCGAGCGTATAAAAGAAAAATGCAGGTACACCTTTCTCTGAAAAAAAATAATGATCGCTGTTGGCAGCTTTACCCCGGGGATTTATTTTCACGAGGTATTTATTTTCGTCATTAACCTTGTTCATTAAAGCAAACTCATTTTGAAATTCAGTTGCATTTACAACAGTGATCCCTTCTTCACCAGTCCCGGCAAGATCTGTGTTGATGAGGAAACGAATATTTTTCAAAGGAACGATTGGATTCTCTGTATAATATTTCGATCCAACTAACCCTGCTTCTTCTCCCGCAAACAAAATAAATCCGATCGAATATTTCTGGGGATGTGCACCATAATATTTCGCCAGACTTAACAGCAAGGTTACACCGCTTGCATTGTCATTGGCGCCCGGGAAATAAGTATCCTTCCCCATTCCACCTAAATGATCATAGTGCGCCGTGATAAAAATAAATGAGTCCGGCTGTGCTGTTCCCCGCACTACTCCGCAAACATTAGCTGCTTTAAAGTTGCTGATGAATTTATTTTCAATATTTAATTTGTATGAAGACGGAATTTGAGAAAGCTTCTTTTTGTCAATTTTTATTGCAGTATAATCCGCAGCTTGCCGATCTACAGACCATGTAAGTTTGTCTTCCAATATCATAATAAGCCTGTTCTCGGGATCGAGGAAATGAGTACTGTCTTTTTTTTTCAAGTTGCCTTTTGCTTTGGTTCCTTTACTCTCGGGGCCTACAATAAAATCTACTCCGGGTACCAGTGCTGCTCCATTTACTTCGACTTCCATTTTTCCTGGAAATGTATTTACGGGGTAACTGAATTCCTGCATGAATTTCTTGCCATCCAATGGCTTCACACCAAAGCTCTGCAATTGATCTGCGAGAAAGCTTGCTGCCTTTTTCATTCCGTCATTTGTATAACCGCGTCCCCAGAAATAAGGTGAAGCAAGTGTGTCAACCATTTTCCTGTTGAATGAAATATCCTGTGCTTGTGTTGAAACAGATATCAATAGGAAGGCAGCCGGAATTAATTTCATAAGTTTTTTTAATGGTGTATACAATTATATTACTTTTCAGTCACATTACTATTTAACAATGCCCCCCGGAATAAAAATAAGAAGAGCAACTGTGACCGATGCTGAAGTCCTCTCTGACCTTGGTGCAAAAACTTTTTTTGAAACATTCGATGGCACATGTACCGATGATGATATGAAGAGTTTTCTTGCTATGGTTTTCCCAGTTGATGTTATTGCAGGTGAGCTTAAGGACGAGAACGATCTTTATTTCGTTGCTTTTTATGATGGCGTTCCGGTAGGTTATATGCGGCTCAAAGAAGATTATACAGATTACCCGGATATTCCAAAATATAAAGCGCTTGAATTAAAAAGGATATACGTTCTCAAAGAATATCATTCAAAAAAAGTCGGCGCGGCATTAATGGAATATGTCATTGATCTCGCCGGCGTGAAGGGCTATGAGGCCGTCTGGCTGGGTGTTTGGGAACATAATCACAGGGCTCAGAATTTCTATAAAAAATGGGGCTTTACTGATACGGGCATCACTCATAATTTCCCTATCGGCAGTACACCGCAGACGGACAACTGGCTGATAAAATTAATTTAGCCTTTCAAAAAACCGCTTGACTTCCGCTCTCGTAAATTGTAACTTAGAAAAAAAGTTATGGAAAATCAAGGCCTGCTTTTTATCCCCGACATAAGCGGTTACACAAAGTTTATCAACAGTACGGAAATCGAACACAGCCGCTTTATCATCCAGGAATTACTTGAAGTTTTAATAAACTCCAATAACACTGATCTTAAAATATCTGAGATCGAAGGAGATGCGATACTTTTTTATCGCTTTGGGCAACCGCCAACTGCTGAACAATTGTACAAACAGGTGGAAGCTATGTTCTGCAATTTCCACCGGCATCTCAAGGCTTATGATGAAAGAAGGATTTGTCCATGCAGTGCATGTGAAGGCGCGAAGGATCTTACATTGAAGTGATAACGCACCAGGGAGAATTTTCAACTTATACAGTAAAAGAATTCAGCAAGCTTATTGGTAAAGATGTTATCAAAGCGCACCAGCTTTTAAAAAATGATATTCCTCTGCACGAATACTGGCTTGTTACCGACAATACTTTTTCTGTGAATGAGAATAAGGAGAGTATGCCGAAGTGGCTCGAGTGGATGACAGGAAAAAAACACGACGAGGCTGATGAGATCGGATTCTCATACTCGATGTTGACTCCCCTCAAAGAGAATTTGCCTCCTGCTGAAAATGAATTTGGAATTAAGGGACCTAGAGTGCCGGTGATAACTGTTCAGAAGGAGTTCAATGAAAGTATTGATACCATGTTCAAAGTAGCAGGGGATATTTCAACCCGGCCTAAATGGGCAGACGGAGTGCAGGCTGTTGAAAATATTACAAAGCCCATTCAACAAATAGGTACAGCTCATAATTGTGTGGCAGGTAAGAATGTAAGTGTACTTATTACAAGTGGATTTAAAAAAGATGATAAGTCGATCACGATCGAAGAAACTGATAACAAACGTTCTGCTACCAGCCAGGTGATGCTTGAGAAGAAAGGCGAGAATAAAACGCTTATGACCTTTACACTATTCCTGAAAAAGAACCCTATTATGCTCACGGTCTTCAACCTTTTTATGAAAAAAAAGTATATCTATTCCTTTAAGAAATCAATGGAAAACCTGGAAGTGTATTTGAACGCTCAGAAAGTACAGACAGCCTGAAGTGAGTTCGCTTGGAGCCGTGAGCCTTCAGCCTTAACCACGAGCTGACAGTCGAAGCCAATCAAAACTCACAACTCATTTTTTTATGTAGAGTAAATACTTTTCTTTAAAAAATTCTTCATCAAATATTTTTTCTATTTCCCAAACCTGGGGCCTCACACCGCTTTCAGAAATTTCTTTATTCAAATCTCCGCCTTTGAGACAGATCAGTCCCCTGGCTCCTGGTTTTGGGCTGCCGCTTGCGAGCTCAATCAAAGGCTTACTCCATCTCCATAAATCCTTTAGCGGAGCCACTGCCCTGGAAACAACCACATCAAATTTTTTATTTTTTATTTCTTCAGCACGAATATGTTGGGTTGTTACATTTTGTAAACCGACTGCAGAGGCCACTTCATTTACAACCTTTAGTTTTTTATTGATGCTGTCAACCAAATGAAAATTAACGTCCGGAAAAAAAATGGCTAAAGGTATTCCAGGAAAACCACCACCCGATCCAAGGTCCATTACATCATAACCTGCCGGGAAAGAAAATTGTGTTGCTATAGTTAGAGAATGAAGAACATGATGCTCGTAAAAATTTTCCATGTCTTTTCGCGATATCACATTTATCTTTTCATTCCACTCTTTATACAAATCTTCCAGCGCAGCAAATTGTCCCAGCTGCTCTGGAGTAAAATCAGTAAAATATTTTGTCACGATCTCCATTCCGTCTTACTTCATTAATAATTAAACAATTAAAAAACGGCTCCCGGCTCCCGGCTCCAGCTCGGAACTCGGAACTCCGAACTGTGCACTACTACTTCCAATTCTTCCCGGGTTTCTTCCACATTGCGAATGAAAAAATAAAATAATAAAAGAACATCCAAATATCAAGGAGAGGAAACCATGGAAAAAGGTCAGTCTCATTCAGCTTCTTCATTGCTTTAAAAAAAATAATTTCCTGGGTGATAAACCGGAGTCCGAAAACAATTAATGCATACCGCCAATCGAAAAATAAAATAGCGGCAACCAATAAAGGGTAAAAGAGAAAGTGCGTTAGCGAATATAATCCAAGCAGGAATTTATGGGTGCCCCTGTAATATCTGCCGGTACTGTAATGTCGTTTTTTTTGTCGCATCCATTGATCCCAGGTCTTTGCTGGTTCCGATAAAGTGAAAGAATCCTTGTCGATCATGATCCTGGTGTTTCTTTTATTGGCAGCAAGATTTATGAAAAGGTCGTCATCGCCACTGGCGATATGGTTATGAGCAGAAAACCCTTTATGCCTGAAGAACACAGCTTTTTTATAACTTAAATTTCGCCCTACGCCCATATACGGTAATCCTACTTTTGCGTAAGAAAGATATTGGAGCGCTGTATGGAAAGTCTCCCAGCGGATGAGCCGGTTTAGTATGCCGCTTTTTTTATGATGTGCACCATAGCCGAGAACGATCTCAGTTTCATGTTCGTATCCTTCCTGCATTTTTTCTATCCAGTGTTCGCTGGCCGGAACACAGTCTGCGTCGGTGAGCAGCACGATCTCATGTTTGGCTGTTTTAATTCCAACACTTAAAGGAAATTTTTTCCCGGGAATGAATTTTGCTTCCTGCTTCAGTTCTACCACCTGTAATTGTTTGAATGTTCGCTGGTACTCTTCCAGCACGTATTTGCTGTCATCAAATGAATTATCGTCAACAACTATTACCTCGTGTGTTGTGCTAAATTTCTGAACCAAAATGCCCGGAAGATATTTAGCAAGATTGGCTGCTTCATCTCTTGCGCAAACAATTACCGAGACAGGGTGAGTTTGTGAATTACCCTTTATCCTGTGTTTATGGAAAGCTAGTCTTGAAAAAAAATAGAGGTAATAAAAGATTTGGATCAAAGTAACAAAGCAGAATGAAATAAAAATAAGGCCCCACCAGTGATGCAGTAGTTCGCTAAAATTCATGGCGACAAAAATAGGAATACTTTATCCTAAATGGCCGCCAGGGATGAACACGAAAGTTTTTTAAAATTCGTTCACCCTTTTATTACTTACAACGCAGCTACAATTCGATCTTTCGACAACCGTAAAATCATCCAGGCGACCGTTCAATAATCACCATAATATTATTTTGCCATTTAAGAATTCGCAATAACCTTTTAGTAGTATATCCCATATTTCGCGTGATCAGCATTTTATTTTTATCAAAAATTAATTTGATTATGAAAAAGATTTTTATCCTTGCAATCGCAGCATTTTTAATAGCAAACTTTTCTGTTGCGCAATACGTAGGAATCGGTACCAATACTCCAACACATCCTTTAACTGTTATTTCCTCTGGTGATGGTATCGTTTCAAAAAGTGCAACTGTTGAAGTAGGCACTTATGCCAACAGCACTTCAGCTTATTTGCAAACCTATTCAAACCATCCACTGTTTTTTTCAACCAATAACGGAAGTGCCCAGCTGGCATTGCTTGTCAACGGCAATTTTGGTGTGGGTAACGCAAACCCTACATATAAATTCGATGTGAGCGGAATGGCGCGGATCACGGGCGATATCACAGCTGGCAGCGATATTAAAGTTGATGGCGATCTTACAGTATCAGGGGGCAAAGGAATTATACGGAGCGTTAACAGCACACAATTAAAATATTACAGCCGTGACGCAGGATTTGCGATAACGCTGGGAGCATTTGGATCATTTGATGCAACTATCGGTTTTACATCCAACATATTTTCTTCCCCGCCGCGGGTGCTGGTAGGTGATGTTGTTGACGGCACGGGACCATTTGAAAAACTCAGGCTTTGCATTTTTGATGTTACAAATAATAATTGCAAGGTTCGTTTGTATAACCAGAGTAATGCAAGCATATCAGTTGATGCGGTCTGGTCAATTATCTGCATAGGCAATTGAGGATTCAAAACTATCTTTGCGTCCCGACCGAAGCGTCGGGATTTTTTTATGGCGGCATTACAATTTCAATTAGAACAAACAGACGCAGGTACGAAAGCGAGAACAGGAAAGATCGTAACTGATCACGGTGAGATACTTACTCCCATCTTTATGCCCGTTGGTACAGTTGGAAGCGTGAAGGCTGTTACACAAAAGCAGTTACATGAAGATGTAAAAGCTCAAATAATTTTAGGCAACACCTATCACCTTTACCTGCGTCCCGCGTTGGAGATAATGGAAGCTGCCGGGGGGCTTCACAAATTCATGGGTTGGGATAAACCAATTTTAACAGACAGTGGCGGCTACCAGGTTTTTTCTTTAAGCCAGAACAGGAAGTTGTCGGAAGAAGGTGCAATTTTTCAAAGTCATATTGACGGAAGCAAACATCTTTTCACTCCTGAAAATGTAATGGATATTCAAAGAGTAATTGGTGGTGATATCATTATGGCATTTGATGAATGCCCGCCGGGCGGAAGTGAACACGATTATGCAAAGACTTCCATGGAACTTACACATCGCTGGCTGGACCGGTGTTTCAAACGCTTTAGTGAAACTGAGGACAAGTATGGATATACGCAAAATTTATTTCCAATAGTTCAGGGCGGCGTTCATCATGATCTCAGGAAAATTTCCTGTGAGCATATCAGCTCAAAAGATGCGACAGGTAATGCAATCGGGGGTTTAAGTGTAGGTGAGCCAACAGAAAAAATGTATGAGATAACAGAATTGTGTTGCGATAATTTACCAAAAAATAAACCACGCTATCTTATGGGAGTTGGAACTCCATGGAATATTCTTGAGTGTATTTCTCTTGGAGTAGATATGTTTGATTGCGTGATGCCGACCCGTAATGGCCGCAACGCTATGCTTTTCACCAGTAACGGCGTTATCAATATTGATAATAAAAAATGGGAAAAAGATTTTTCACCGATCGATGATGGAATTGATTGTGATGTAAGCAATCATTATAGCAAAGCATATTTGCGACACCTTATAAAAGCAAAAGAAATTTTAGGCTTGCAGATCGCGAGCATTCACAATCTTGCTTTTTATCTCGACATAGTTACGAAAGCCCGAGAGCATATTAAGGCAGGAGATTTTTTAGGTTGGAAAAATGAAATGGCGATTAAGTGGCAGGGAAGATTATAAGTCATTAGTCATGGGGTAATTGAGTCATTGAGTACTTCCCCTAATGACCAATGAATTAATGACTTAATAACTATTTGACTCACTCTTTCCCTTCTTCCAAATTATCATGCGCATCTCCGCCTAAACTGTAATAATTATTTTCTTCATCCTCTTCTCCGATCTCTTCATTGGCATCATCATCTTCGGAGCCCGGCACATCCAGGTCACTAATGGATGATTCATCTCTTCTTCCAAAATCTGCATCCTTCTCACCTAATATTTTCAGATCTTCAGCGGTCACGTCTGCATCAGTTCCCGGGACAATTATATCTGCATCGTTATCTGCGAGGGCTTGTTTCTTTGTTATCGGATCATCGATCCTTACTGATTTGTCGGGTAACCCTGTCGAACTGATCTTGTTTGAACGGGAAAGATTTTCTACATCTAAGTCAACTCTTTGATTTTCTTTCTGGTTCATAATATCTTCTTTGGCGGGGTAATGCGGATAGCCGGGGAAGTCCTTATCGTTTTTCTTACCTGTTTTGTTTGCCATATTCTTTTTTTTATAAAGAGTGAAAATCCTATGCCGAAAATCCGTCAACTGTCAACGGTCAACAGTTGACGGTTGAATGCTGCCGCGAGGGGTCATTCTGTGGACAGTTGACCGTCAACGGTTGACTGGCAAATTTTAACGCTTTCACATATATTCAGCCGTTTCATTTTACAAATTTTTACTGCATATTTGCAAAGGTCTGAATACAGTCAGCGGATGCCGTTGACAAACTTCCGATATGTGTAAAGCCATCGTAAACTTTAAAACTTTTTACATGAGGAAACTATTGATTGCCATTGCAGGGATTTTTATTTTCTTTACTTCCGTAGCCCAAAAAAACCTCGTTGTACAGGGAACTCCTCCTGACCTTTACCTTAATCATACAGTTGTTGCAAAAGAAAATTACTATAGTGTCGGCAGGTTATATAATGTTTCGCCTAAGGAACTTGCTCCCTATAACAACCTGCAATTTGAAAAGGGATTAAGCCTCGGGCAAATTATTAAGATCCCTTTGAATCAAAACAATTTTGTGCAGGCAGAAGAAGCCGCGGGTAATGAAGCATTGGTGCCGTTGTATCACGTTGTCCAGGCAAAAGAAGGTTTATACCGTGTGAGCGTTAGCTACAATAAGGTACCACTTGATCTTTTAAAAAAATGGAACAAATTACCAACGGACGCAGTCAGCAACGGAACCAGGCTTATTGTAGGATATCTCAAGGTTGACAAAGAACAATCTCCACTCGCTAAAACCGATGCGGTTTTGCACCAGATAGATATGGTTGTTGAAAAGAAAGAGGAGAAGAAGCTGCCTGTTCAGCCAAAAACCGATCCTCCAAAAGAGGTTGTAAAAACTCCGGTGAAAGAGAAAGTTGAAGAACCGGTAAAAAAGCAACAGGTTATTGAAAATAAACCCGTCGAGAATAAACCCGCGGAAACTAAACCGGTTGAAACGAAAACGATCGCTACAAAAACTTCCAATAATCCCTCTGCAAATTTTTCCGGGGGATTTTTCAAGAAAATGTACGGCGATCAAACAACCAACAGGTCTGTTATCACTGATAATGGTCCTGCAGGTGTGTTTAAAACTACTAGCGGATGGCAGGATGGAAAGTATTATTGTTTTTATAATGAAGCCGAACCCGGAACTATTCTGAAGATCACCAATAGTACCAATGGGAAAAGCGTGTATGCTAAAGTTCTGGATGCTGTGCCTGATATAAAACAAAACAGCGGACTCCTGATTCGCCTCAGCAATGCCGCTGCCGAAGAGCTCGGTGCCGGCGACAGTAAATTTGATTGTTCAATAAGTTATTCAAAATAAAAATCTAGAAATGAATTTTAATAAGTGCTTTTTTGCAGCGTTAATGCTTTTCAGTGTTTCTTCATTTGCCCAAAAAGATGGTGCGCCTTCTTCAGATTATTTTGTTGGTAAAAAAATGGTACCAGCTACTCCTGTAAAGAACCAGGCGGCTTCCGGAACATGTTGGAGTTTTTCCACCACGTCGCTTGTTGAAAGCCAGTGTATGCAAACAGGCGGCCCCGAACTGGACCTGAGTGAAATGTATACCGTTAGAAATATTTATATGGAGAAAGCGAAGAATTATATTTTACGGCAGGGGCATGCACAATTTGGTGAAGGTGGATTAGGACATGACCAGATAAGAGCAATTGCTCTTTACGGTGCAATTCCCGAAGGCGCTTACAGCGGTTTACAACCAGGTGCCAAGGGCCATAATCACATGAAGATGGCCGATACACTTCAGAAATATCTTGAGAATATTTTAAAGATGCGTCCGCTGCCCAACAACTGGATGGATGGATATACAAATATTCTTGATTCATACCTGGGCGTGGCGCCAAAAGAATTTGATTACAAGGGTAAGAATTATACACCCAAAAGTTTTGCAAAGGAAGTCATGAAGTTTAATGCCGATGATTATGTAAACCTCACTTCATTTACTCATCATCCATACTATGAATCTTTTATTTTGGAAGCGCCTGATAATTTCAGCAATGGCTATTATTATAACCTGCCTTTGAAGGAATTGATCGATGTGACGAAGAGTGCAGTAGACAAAGGCTATTCAATTATGTGGGATGCGGATGTGAGCAACAATGGCTTCATGCAGGGAAAAGGATTTGCAGTTAATATTGTTGACAAAGCAAAATACGATGCATCGATGCTTACCCCTGATATGCAGGAAGCGCCTTACGACGCCAATGTTCGCCAGCAGTTGTATGAAAATCTTACAACCCAGGATGATCACCTGATGCATCTTGTTGGTACTGAAAAAACAAAAGGCGGTAAAACATATTTTGTAGTAAAAAATTCCTGGGGAGAAATTGGACCTTACAAAGGCTACATAAATGTTTCCGAAGCCTACTTTGCAATAAATACGGTAAGCCTTGTAGTTCCAAAAGCAGCATTGAGCAAAGAGATGCTGGCTAAATTGAAGATCAAATAATTTCCTCGCATCGGTCTGAACGGCGCAGCCGGTCTGAACGGTATTAGGCTAACGGCCTTGTTAAATAATCAGAATTCACATGTTGATTTTTATGTGACCAGTATTGGTATTCTAAATTAAACATCGTGAAACCTGCCTGAGCAACAAAGCGACCAACGAGGTCACTTATTTGTGTTGTTGCAGTATTGGGCAATAAAAACCGCAGCATTCCATCAAATGCCTCAGTAGTTTTACACAAAATAAAATTTATGGTAATTCTGCAGATCGAACATCCCGTTCAAGATTTCGGCGCATGGAAAAGAGTTTTTGATAATGATCCTGCTAAAAGAAAAGAAGGAGGAGTGCAACGATATAAAATTTTACAACCAGCTGGTGATCCGAAGTATGTTATAGTTCACCTGGAATTTGATGACGTGGATAAAGCAAAAAGCTTCCAAGAGGTTTTAAAAAAGTTGTGGACAAACGTTGATGGAAAATTGATCAACACGCCGCAGTCAAAGATCATTGAGGTGGTTGAGAGTAAAGAATTGCTGTGAGATATCACCCAGGGAGCGCATCATTATTCTAATGCTCGCTCTTATACCTTCGTAAAGGCCGCAAATACTTCGTTCCCTTATTTGTGAGGAACCTTGTGCCGATTGGCCTCCAGCCGCCTCCTCCCGACTTCCACGCGATAAAATGTAAATGCGGAAAAGCAGTGTAGCCCGTTTTACCGCTTAGCCCGATCAACTGGCCTTTTTTAACGGTGTCGCCAACATTTACCAATGCGCCATTTTTTTGAAGGTGCCAGTAACCAGTTCTTGAATTATCGCCATGCTGAATAACGATCAGGTTTGCAAATTGACGGAACTTTTTATTCCATCCCCCCTTGTTGTTCTCTTCTACCACGCGGATAACAATACCATCACGTGCGGCATGCACCGGTGTTCCGGGTCTCATTTTAAAATCAAGTGCTGCCCTGTTTTTATGCGAGTAGCTACTGTAATATCCCTGCACTACGCGATGAGTGGTTCCTTCCTTGTAGGGTAACCAGTAAACGTAACTCGTGTCTTCTTTTATTTTTCCTTTTTGCAAAAGTTTTATTTCCCGTCTCAGCGGGTCTTTGCTTACTGAACATCCAATAAGAAGTATGAATGATATAAAATGGAAATTTTTTATGAGGACTGGAACAACTTTCATAAGGGCTTGAAGACGCAAAAATACAAAATGAAAGTTTGTTGAATTCCGGGTCACTTGTTCGGAGATATCCTGACAACTTGTGATGACATGGTTGATTTGCGGTTCTTCAGTCCCATGAGTCAACCAGATCAAAGTTGTTACTCATGAGTAGTTTTGTAAAATCCTTCCTATTTAAACTGGAGGCCGGCCTGTAATGATGGTGGTAGAACCCGTGTTCTAAGTTATAGAATTCCTTTGTTTGCCTAAATCCTAGATTCATAATTTTTTCTCCAAAGTCGTTAAATAGGGTTTCGTCTTTAGTATAAAGCTGAATCTTTTTATGATCATCAAGTACGAGATTCGTTTCTCCGATTTTGCTATGAACTACACAATCCACATAACCATTCTCAAGCGTGTTCAATTTATTTTTTAACAAGAACTCAATCGAAGTTTTTTTGTTTGAGATATTATTACTTGCCCATAGTTCCGTTTGGCGATTATCCCAATGATTCCAAATGTAGATCCAAAAGCCATCAACTCCTGGCAAAAAATCAATCGACTTTAAAAATGTTGTAACTAGTTTTTGCTTACCTGCCACCAATTCAAATTGATAAATGTCATTTTCGTTTTTAGCATATGCAACAAAAGCATCTGTTATAAGCTCGTATTCATAGTCTCCATCTTCAGTTGATTTAATGATGCCCGTTGGAGGAATAAATGATGATTTTGGATCGGTCAATGGGTAAATGTGTACGCCTGTTTTCATAAAAACCCCTTTGTCAATTTCTATCGTGCCTTCAGGAATTGCATATCCGTCCTCGGTTAAGCTGAGAAGCTTCAATTGCTTCGCTGTCAAAAATATCCTGTTTCGTCGCGCCAATTTTTGTTCTTTCAAGGGCATCACCACAATGTGTTCCGTACGAATAAAAGTTAGCAAATACGCCTTCATCGCTACCCTGTTTGCCATCAATAAGAAAATACCATAATTCCCTTTTCATATCTACTATCAGTATTGATCACGTTTAATCTTGAATAGCCTAGACTAAGCGAAATAGAATTACAAATGCTCCTTACTTCCTCATCTCTTATTTCTCATTCCTTATTCCTTATTCATTCTTCTTCGCCCCTCTAATATTTTATAAAACGACCGGCTCCTTATTTCATCAATTGTGAGACCTGTTACCAGCGCTTCTTCTTCACTGATAGCGCCGCAGTTCATCGCTTTCAAAAAGAAGTTCAACAATCCTTGTCCCGTAGCTGCATCATCAAAGATGTCGCCCGTTAGAGTAGAGATCGCTGCACGATCAACGAAAGTTTTTAAACGGAACGCCGCATCATCATAACTGCTTAAAAAGAAATTGTAGGTGGCGGCATATCGCATTGGAAGTTGCGCCGGGTTTAGGTCCCAGCCCTGGTAAAATCCATTTATCAGGGAATGCATGGTATGGTTGTAACCAGTCCGCCACGCATTGTGTACTGACTCCTGGTTTTCCTTTTCTTGTTGTTTGGTAAGATCTTTTCCACGATGCGGAGCAACAGGCATTACATTGGTCGCTCCATCTGAAAGAAAAATTCCCGTACCCCCGAGAGCAACTTTGGTCATGTGATGTGCGAAATCGCAAACGGGGTGAGCCATTGTCTGATATTTTGCAGTGATGCCACATGAGGCGGTATAATCATACGTGCCAAAATGGGCGGCAATCAATCTTCCCTCGCCGGCTCTAATGATTTTCATCAAAGGATTTTTTCCTTCGTCATCCATAATTATCTGCGTTGCTTCCACCATGGTTTCCATTTTGAGTGATCCCGCTTCGAGATTGTTTGCCTTCTCTATCATCTCAAATAATTTTACCATTGTTGTTACCTGCTCAGGTATCACAACCTTAGGCAGCATCACTACGAAATTGTCGGGTAGTTTTCCGTTTGTTCTTTGCAGGAGTGTAGTAAGGAAGATATCGAGCGTTCTCACGCCACGGTTTTTAAGGTCTTCGGTGAATGGCTTTATGCGAATACCAATGAAAGGCGAGATGGTTTGATTCTCCATTCCCACGGCAAGTTCATCCGCCGCATTCACGGCTGTGGCATCCTCTTCATCATCCGGGCGGTTGCCGAAGCCATCTTCAAAATCAATCCGGAAATCTTCAACGGGCTCTGCTTTTAATTTCTGAATTATTTTGTTGTATACAGAATAAGCGATCCATGCTGGGTCTTTCTTCCTGTCTTCTTCACTCATCTTATCCAGTTTCTTCGACAGCTTCTTTATTTTCTTTTCAGTTTTTGGAAGGTCTTCGGCGCCCTCAAAATGGAGAACTCTTGCAAGAACTGTAAAATCCGGCGCATAAGTTTTCAGGCTTTTCAAAGCAATTTCTCCCATCTTTATACAGGTGTCGCTTTTGAAAAGATTGGCGCCGCCATACACTGTATGAACTGCCTGGCGGTCGGGCCTATCCCCGGGATATATCTTTTGAAACGTTACATTAGCTGATCGTAGTTCATCCAGCAAAGAATTTTTTTCAGTATCGCTGATAGAGAGTTTCATATAGTGGGTTGTGAGTGTTGAGTGTTGAGTGTTGAGTGTTGAGTGTTGAGTGTTGAGTGTTGAGTG
>JADMIO011107749.1_pt1 | contig 45568 bp, 41 predicted proteins | sample 8958161 | NCBI WGS metagenome assembly JADMIO01 (sample SAMN16585339, study PRJNA669376) | soil metagenome | isolation source: Crop rotation soil | place: USA: Cullars Rotation, Alabama | collected 2011
GCGACAACTTGTCCACGTGGAATTCTAAGCTTAGGATCCCAATGTGCTGGAAAGTCCGGCGCCTCGATCGTCGCCATCGTCGATGTCGTCTCCGCGATCCGGCGGGCGACGCCGGTCGCGTTGTCGAATGTCGACCACACGGCGCGATATCCGTCCGGTATCCGCGCGAAGTCGCCGTCCACGGCGGCGTTTCCGAAGGTGATGCAGTTGCCATCAAGGATCGGATCGACGATCGGATTGATCGCGGTCAGGTAGACCCGGGCGATGGCGTCGCGGCGCTCGGCAAGGGCGCGAACCAGGAAGTCCTCTGCCGCAGGATCACCGAAGTCGCCGGCCTTGACGGCTGCCCGCAGCATCGGTGTGGTCAGCGCAACGAGCTTGCGCGCCGCCCAGAACTTGTCCTCGGCGCGGGCGTGCAGGAATGCCTGGTTGGGAACGCGCGGCCGCCACGCCTCCGGATTGAAATCGGTGTTGTGTTCTGGCAGACGTCCGATCGCTGACGCCTCGTAGTAGGGCGTCGTGCGCCATTTGGGCGCGTAGAGACCGAATCCGATCATCTGTTTCCCGATTTCGCGCGGCTGGACGAGGTAGCCGTCGCCGGCCGAGTACTCCGCCGGCCCGATCCCGCCGCTGCCGAGCGACGATCCGAAGTCGATCAGATGATGGCGAACGAACGACCGGCCGTTTTCGGTGACCAGCGTATCCAGTGAATTGATGGCTTTGGCGTCCACATGATTCAGCCAGGCGGCAAAGACGCCGTAGCCGCGAAGCTCGCGGCGATCTTCGTGCGGCACGATATCGTTCGGGTCGTCCGGACGGGTCGAATAGAACCGCACCCGTCCGATCGGCTTCCCCGGCAGCGCCCGGCTCGCAACGACTCGATAGGCGCCGTCGGTATCGCGGCTGGCGCGTTCGAGCAGATCGTCGATATCACCGGCACGCATTGCTCTCGGCTTGCCGCCGAGCGCGGTGAACTTCGCCCCTTCGCCGACCACCAGCCGATCGCGCCGCATGTAGGCGATGTGGTTTTCCGGCACGTTGTAGCCCAGCGCCCACATCAGCTTCGTGACGGCGACTTCCGTGCCGGTCGCCATCGCCCGATAGCCGCGCGGATCGAATTTCAGGAACCACCGCTGCCCGGCGGCGTCCTTGATCGTGAAACCGGGCGTCACGCCATCGCTCTTCGATGACACGATCGTCCACGTGCCTGACGCTGGCCCCGCGCTGGTATCGGGCCCAATCGCAACGTCCCCGGGTGTCAGCGAGCGGTGGCCGATGCGGTTGGTAAACCAGCTCGAGTCCGGCACCTCGTCTACCGTATTGATGTTCTGCGCACGCCGGGGATTGACGACATTCGAGCCTTCGATGATGTTGTAGGTCAGGTCGACAAAGAGACTGACCTCGGTCGGCTGAATCCCGGACGCATCCTGCGTGTCGGGCGCGACCCACAGCGGATCGTCCTCGAAGAACTTCGGAGAAGAGGCCGAAGCGAGGACTGTGGCTGCCGCCACCGCGGCGAGTGCGCCGACAATGGCTCGGGACGTGGACTTGATGCTCATAAATCGATCCTCAGATTCGGATGTTCGCTTCTAGAAGCTCGGGCCGAACGAAAACAACAGGCTCGTGCCTTCCGGCGTTCGCGCCACTTCGATGCGCGTGACGGTGCTCGACAGCGTGTGCAATGACACGCCGACGCCGTAAGTCGTCGTGAAACTGCGCCAGGCGAAGCTGCCCAGTCGCGGCGCCACCTGGCCAGCGTCAGCGAAGACGGACATGTCCAGGAATGGACCGGCGCTCCAGCGATACTCGCCGGACAGGAGCAGCCGATTGCGATCGCGGAACCGCCAGGACGGGTAACCGCGCAGCAGATGTCCGCCGCCAAGGTCCGGCATCAGAAAGAACGGCAGTTCCTGACCAGCGGCGGTCGTGGTCGACGAGGCCAGCGCGCGGAAAGCGATGACCGAGCTTTCACGCGCGAGCGGAATGAACTGGCGCACCTCGGCGTCGGTACGGCGGAAGTTCGAGCCGTTGCCGTTCGTCTGTCGATGATCCGACCACTCCACGCGATACAGGCCGCCACGCTTCGTGTAACCGGGCGACGTCCGCGAGTCCACCTCGGCGAACAGCCGGCTCCGGCGGTAGTTGGGACTGGTGGCTGGAATAGAGAGGGCCAGTTCTCCAGGGGCAGCCTTCGTCTGAACGGCGTCGAGGCCGGCCCCGATCGAAAAGAACCGCGCCGCCTGCACGCGGGTCGACACTCCCACCGTTGTCCCGCGATATGAAAACTCGGTCCGATTGTCAGAGACGGTGTCGTTCCCGATGCCGAAAAACGCCACGGTCGGCGCATCAATTCGATTGCCATGCAACTCAATGCCGACACGACGGTTGGCGAAGGCCGGCAGCTTCAACGTCGCGTCGAGCACCTTGTAGTTGTTCAGCGACCACGCGGCGTGGGCGTCGAACCAGCCGGTATCGCGGAACCGTCCGCGATAGCCGGGGCCGACACCAATTCCGCTGCCCGCGAACATGGTTCCGACGAATGGGTATGCACCGTCTTTGGTTAACGTCGCGAGAGCCGCATCCACGGTTCCCAGCCGGCGCTCCAGCGGGTTCGGTTCATACGGATGCAGCTGCCCGGCCTTCTCGGCCTGCTGCGCGGCCAGTTCGCCTTCGCGCCCGGTCTGCGCCAGCGCGGGGGTGGCGAGCGCGAGCACTGCCAGCACCGCCGCTGCCGCGCGCGCGAGCGGCCGGAACGGTATCGACTGCTCGCGTTCTGGTTTGAGAATCATCAGCGCCACACCGATCCAGACCAGGGTGAGGACGATGTTGCCCAGGGCGAACTGCTGCACCGTCAGGTGCAGGACATTGGCGCCGAGAAACACCGCGGCCGCCGAAAGCAGATCGCCGGCGCGCACGAAGAACGTGTCGATCGCCTGCTTCGCCTTGTATTTTTCCTCGCGGCTGGTCGGCAGCCAGAGCAGCTGACGCGCGGTGTTCATGATCGAATAGTCGGTCGCGTTTTCGGCGGTCTTGATCCAGCGCACGACCGAGAACCCGACACCCGCGGCGATGACCGCGTAGCCGCCGAGCGCAATCAGCGGCAGGGCGAGCAGCACTCCACGCAGGCCGGTGTGCTTGACAAGGCGCGAGGTGACGAACGCCTGAAGAACGAAGGCCACGACATTGACCCAGAACTGGTAGTCGCCGCTGAACGCGCCGATGTAGGCCTGCTTGTTGAACCCGGGATTCCCGAGTGCCAGCTCCGAGACCTGCGCGGTCAGCAGCCGCGCGACGAGGTACTCGCCGGTGGTGTTGACGACGTTTAAGAGCACCACCGCCACTGCGATCAGCCGCAGGTAGCGGTTCCCGAGGACCAGCTGAAAACCGCCGCCGGCCGACAGCGCCGGCCCGACCGGGTTGCGGCGTTCCTCGCGCGCGTTGACCCACATGTAGAACAGCACGGTCAGAGACAACAGCACCGCGGCAATCTGCAGAATCGTCTGCGGCGCGATGCCAAGCCGGAACAGGCGCCCCGCAACGAAGGAGCCGAGCGGTGCTCCCGCCGTCATCCCGATCACGATGATCGGGAACAGCCGGTCGCCGGCGTCCTTGCTGTAGATGTCATTGGCAAACGACCAGAACTGCGCCACCAGTGAGATGTTGAAGATGCCTACCCAGATGAAGAAGGCCACGCCGACGTACGGGACGCGCGCGGCAACCGCCACCGCGAACAGCTCGATGCAGACGATGAAGAAGAGCGTCACCGCGACGAGCAGCCTGGCGCGGTCGAAGCGCGACGCGAGCCATCCGTAGACGGGGACAAATCCCATCAGCAGGAGTGCCTGCCCGGCGGCCGCGTACGACCGGACCTCGGCGCCGCCCCCGAGCAGAATCAGCGGCTCCCGGACGGTCTTGATCACCGAGTAGCAGACCAGCAGCAGAAAGATGTTGGCGAGCATCAGCAGCGCGGTGGCACCTTCTCCGGCGCGAACGTCGGTAAAGAGCGACAGACCGCGGTCCAGCCAGGACTTGCCGGTTCGAACCGTGGAAGGTGAATCGTGAAGCATGACTATCTCCTGTCGTTCGGGTGTCTGGTCCTTAACGCGCCAGCTGGTCCGAAAACCCGCAACCCACCGGAGTGAGTTGCGAATTTGGTCATCTAGTCATTTGGTTGTCTAGTCATTTGGTTGTCTGGTCATTTGGTTGTCTGGTCATTTGATTGCTCAATTGACCAAGCTATGCAGACGACCAAACGACCAAATAACTAGATGACCAGATGACCAGATTCGGAGAGGGGAAGGGTTAGTGGCGGGCGACGCGAGTCCGGTCGAACGGCGGTGCGAGATCGAGGAGTCGTCCCATTCCGTCGCGGCTCGTTTCGAGGGTCTGGAGATACCAGCGGTTCAACTTCGTGGCGACAACGATCGCCGCGAGCGAGCTCGCAATCGCGAGCACCAGAATCGTCGGAGAGTGCGCAGCTGGCAGAAACACGATCGCGATCCGCACGAGTCCGCCGCCGACACCATCACCGAGGCGGGCGAATGTCACGTCGATGAGCGTCTTGGCGGCGCGCTTCTCCGCCGCCGGAACCGGCCGGTAGAACAGCGCGCACCCGGCGCGGAACCACGAGGTGCGGAAAATCGATTCGCCGGCCCGCGCTGCAACAAGGCCTCCGAAGCCGGGAACAGCAAGGCTCCAGATACTCCCGGCCAGAAGAGCGATTGACGGCGTGCTCGTGGTGAGCGCCAGGCCGAACCGCCCGAGCACCGCGCGGCCGGACACGGCCTGGAGCACGAACGCGATCAGATTGGTCGCCGCGTAGTAGACCGCGAAAAAGCGCAGCAGGTTGTCGCCCGGACCAAACGTCTGGACGGCGTTGGCCTTGAACAGGTAGTCGACGAGCGCCGCGGCGGTGGTCCCGAGCAGGACCAGCAGCGCGAGTTGCCGCAGGTGGCACGACTCCGCGACGACCTGCAATCCGGTCCCTAAAGGCGCCGACTGCTCCGCCGCCTCCTGACGCGACACTGGAGTCACGTCGCCGGTGACGGCAAGACGCCACACCAGCCACGCGGTCAGGAATTGAAACCCGGCGAGGAAAGGCAGCATCGCCGGCAGGCCGAGCAGCGCCGCGACACGTTCGGCCACTACGGCGCCAATCAGGCCGCCGAGAATGCCCGCGGCGGCCATCTTGCCCAGCCCCTGTCCAGGCGATTGCGGATCAAAACGCACGCCGGTCATCAGCCACACGCCGGACGCCAGCAGCGGCGCGGCGCCGGAGACGTGAAGAAAGACGATGACGGCCGTCGCCGCCGGGGCCGCGGAACGCGTCGCCCATTCGCACAGGAACAGCACGCCGCTGACGGCGCAGAGCGCCGGAATCAGCGTCGGCGAGGCGGAGCGGGCCGCCATCCGTGCCTGCAGCACGATCAGGGCAATCGAAAACGCGGACGCCGCGATCAGCATCGTCGGCAGCGCCGTGAAGTTGAGGGAGGTCAGGAAAAGCGCGTCCCGGGTGGCGTTGGCTCCGACCAGCAGCGCGGTGATCGCCGCCGCGCAGAGCATCGCCATCGTCATCGACCGGGGTCTCGGGGTCATTCGGGCTACGCCTTTCCTCAGGCCGCCGGATGGATCCCCGGCGCCTACTGTCTAACGCGACAAACCGGCCCAAGTCCCGCAATTGGCCTGATTTGCACGCTCGACGGAGCTTCGGAGGCCGATTAGACTCATCGAAATCGATGTCTGCGCCGACCTCGACTTCGGACGGCCCCCCATTCCTTCCCGGTCATCTGTTCGCCGGCCGTTACCGGATGGTCACGCAGATCGGCCGGGGTGGCATGGGCGAGGTCTGGCAGGCCGACGACCTCGTCTTACAAACCCCGGTCGCGCTAAAGCTGATCCATTCGAACAGCGACGCGGGACGGGAGGCCATCATCAACGAAGCCCGGCTCGCACGACAGATTACCCATCCGTCTGTGTGCCGGGTTTTCGATGTCGGCGAGGCCGAGGGCGAGATCTTCTACTCGATGGAGCTCATCCACGGGGAGGACCTCGCCACGCTGCTGAAGCGCGTCGGCCGGCTCCCGATGGAAAAAGTGATCGAGATCGGTCAACAGCTCTGTGACGGCCTCGCGGCCGCTCACGCCCAGGGCGTACTCCACCGCGATCTGAAACCGGCGAACCTGCTGATTGACGATGACGGGGCGGTGAGGATCGCCGATTTCGGGATCGCGATCGCGCCGGGCGGAACGGGGCGTCACGTTCTGGCAGGCACGCCGGGATACATGGCGCCGGAGCAGAAGACGTCCGGCGGGACGCTTTCGGAGCGAACGGACATTTACGCCGTCGGCGTGATTCTTTACGAGCTCCTCGTCGGACGGCGACCCTTCGACGCTCCCTTCGAGGAAGTGAAGCGGCCGCCGAAACCTTCGACGATCATTCCGGACGTCGATCCGCGGCTCGAGCGGATGATTCTGCGGGCGCTCGAATCGAATCCACGGAATCGTCCGGCGTCGGCGGAAGTCATGGCTGAAAGGTTCGCGGCCATGTCAACCGGCCGGGGCCGCCGCTGGCGGCCCTGGATAGCTGCAGCAGCGCTGGCGGCGACGGTGATCGTGATCGTCGCCTCGCTGCTGGTGTCGCGCGGCGCCCGGGCACTCACCAACCAGGACACCATCGTCCTGGCCGATTTCACGAACACGACCGGCGAGCCGGTCTTCGACGGCACGCTTAAAGTGGCGCTGGCGGTCGCGCTCGAGCAATCACCGTTTCTGAAAGTCTTTCCCGACGACCGGCTGCGGGAAACTCTGCGGCTGATGCAGCGCGCGCCCGACCAGCGGATCACGCGCGCCACGGCCCGCGACGTGGCGCGGCGGGAGCAGCTGAAGGCGCTGGTCGCCGGATCGATTGGTCCGCTCGGCAGTCATTACGTGCTTGCGCTTGAAGCGATCAACGCCGAAACCGGCGACGTCATGGCTCGCGAACAGGTGGAAGCGGCGGCCAAGGAGCAGGTCCTCACGTCGCTCGGCGAAGCCACGGCACGGCTGCGCGAAAAACTCGGCGAGTCGCTGGCGTCGATCCAGCGATTTGACGTACCGCTTCCCCAGGCCACGACACCGTCCCTCGAGGCGCTGCACGCCTACTCGCTCGCGCTCGACCAGGGCCGCATGCTCCCGCGCTCCGAGGCGATTCCCCACCTCAGACGCGCCATCGAGCTCGATCCCAACTTCGCGATGGCACAGGCGCTTCTGTCCGGCGTCTACGCCAACACCGGACGCTTCGCGGAAGCGCCGGAGTATTCCAGACGCGCGTTCGAGTTGCGGGACCGCGTCAGCGAGCGCGAACGCTTCTTCATCTCGTGGCGGTATTACCTCGACGCCGCACAGGCCTGGGACCAGGCCCTCGACCTGGCACTGTCCTGGACGATGACGTATCCGCGCGAAGCGTTTGCCTTCAACAGCCTGGGGCTGGCATCGGGTGCATTCGGTCAACACGATCAGGCGGTCAAGGCGTTTCGCGAAGCCATTCGGCTCGACCCGAAGTTCGTCCCGCCGTACGGCAACCTGGCCGGGTCCTCGATCGCGCTGAATCAATTCGCGGAGGCGAAATCGCTGCTCGCGGAAGCAGCGGCCCATGGGATCGACTTCATCAGCATCCGGCGAATCGCGTACACGCTGGCGTTTCTCGACAACGATGACACCGCCATGGCGCGCGAGCTCAGCCTGATCCGGGAAAAACCCGAGGCGATGTGGGCGGCCAACTGGGAAGCGCGGACATCGGCGTTCCGAGGACAGTTCACCACCGCGCACAATCTGTACGCGCAAGGTGTTCAAGCCGCACTTCGTGACAACTTCCCGGAACTTGCCGCGCAGTGGACGATCGAGGATGCAGAAGTGCACGCGATCGCGGGCCAATGCGCCGACGCACGCCGCCAGGTTTCGCGCGGCCTGGAGCTCGGCCGCGACAACTTCGCGCTGGAGCGAGCCGGCCGTACGCTGGCCTGGTGTGGAGGCGGCGACAACCTGCAGGGGCTGATCGACGATCTTTCGCGGCGCTTTCCAGCCGCCACGCTGACCACGCGTCTGCAGTTGCCGGTCATTTCGGCCGCGCTGGCCGTCGCGCGACGCGAACCGGCGCGCGCCATTGAGCTACTGGACCCGGTGAAGTCCTACCAACACGCGCCAGCCGCGGAGTTCTGGCCGTTGTACCTGCGCGGTGAGGCGCTTCTCCAGCGCGCCGACGGCCGAGGCGCGGGCGACGAGTTTCAGCTCATCGTGGATCATCGAGGCGAAGCGCCAGCCTCGCCGCTGTACGCGCTCGCCCACCTCGGCCTGGCCCGAGCCGCCGCTCTGCTGGGTGACAACGCCCGGGCCAGGAAGGCCTATGACGAGTTCTTTTCCCTCTGGAAGGGAGCAGACGGCGACCTCGCCCCCCTGACCGAAGCCCGCCTCGAATACGCCCGCCTCCAGTAGTAAACTGGTTGCCTCCATTAATGCTGACGCTGCATCAACGCGCGAAGGATATCTTTCTCGCGGCGCTGGAGCAGCCGGACCATAACCGCGCCGCCTTTCTGACGGAGGCGTGCGGCGATGATGCCGGGCTGCGCCAGGAAGTCGAGTCGCTGCTGCAATACCACGAGGACGGCGACGAAACGGATCGTCGCGAGACCGACGACGGCGCCGACACCACCCTCTTTGCGCCCGGCGAGGTTTTCGCCGGACGCTACCGGATGATCACGAGGATCGGCCGGGGCGGTATGGGTGACGTCTGGCGCGCCGACGATCTCGTGCTGCAGACGGCGGTTGCTCTCAAAGTGATCTATTCGGCGGCAGCGGAGGGACGCGAACGCATTTTGAATGAAGTGCGGCTCGCGCGACAGATTACCCACCCCGCGGTGTGCCGCGTCTTCGATGTCGGCGAGGCCGAGGGCGTCATCTTCTACTCGATGGAGCTGGTCCGCGGCGAGGATCTGTCGGCGCTGCTGCGCCGCGTCGGACGGCTGCCTTCCGAAAAAGTCGTCGACATCGCTCATCAGCTCTGCGCCGGTCTCACTGCCGCTCATGAGCAGGGCGTGCTGCACCGGGACCTCAAGCCCGCCAACGTCCTGATCGACGACAACGGCCTGGTCCGCATCACCGACTTCGGAATCGCGGTCCCCGCGACGCGGTCCGGCTCGCACACGATGTCGGGCACGCCCGCCTACATGGCCCCCGAGCAGCGGATGGTGGGCGCCGCACTCTCGGAGCGCACCGACATCTACGCGCTTGGTCTCATCCTGTATGAACTGCTCGCCGGATACGACGCGGTGCATCGAGCCGCTGCTCTGAAGCATCCCTCGCGGCCGAAGCCGTCGACGCTCGTCGCCAACGTCAACCCGCAGCTCGAACGGATCGTGATGCAGGCCCTCTCGGCCGATCCGACCGGCCGGCCCGCGTCGGCTGCCGACATGGCGGCGGGCCTGCCCGACTCCACCCGCCGCGGGTTGAGTGCGGCGGCGCCGGGGGGTCGTTTCCGGTGGTCGGGTTGGGTCATCGGAGCAGCCGTGGCGGCCACCGTTGGTGTCCTCGCCGTGGTGACGTCCTTTTTTGTCTCGCCGAACACCGGCACGTTGACCGAACGCGACACCATCGTCCTCGCCGATTTCGAAAACACCACCGGCGAGCCGGTCTTCGACGGCGCGCTGAAAGTCGCCCTGGCGGTGGCGCTCGAGCAGTCGCCGTTCATCCGCGTCTTTCCCGACGATCGCGCGCGCGAAACCTTGCGGCTGATGGAGCGCTCGCCGGACGAGCGTGTGACGCGGGCGCTGGCGCGTGAAATCGCGCGGCGCGAGCGCCTGAAGGCGCTGATCGCCGGCTCCATCTCCAGCCTCGGCACCAACTACGTCGTCGCACTGGAGTCGGTGAACGCGGAGACCGGTGACGTGATGGCGCGCGAGCAGGTCGAGGCGGCCAGCAAGGAACAGGTGCTGACCTCGCTCGGGCTCGCAACTTCCAAGCTGCGCGAGAAGCTCGGTGAATCGCTGGTGTCGGTCCAGAAGTTCGACGTGCCGCTGCCGCGGGCGACGACCCCTTCGCTCGAAGCGCTCCACGCGTATTCGCTGGCGCTGTACGAGGGGCGTGAAGTGCCCCGCCTGGAGGCGATTCCGCATCTTCGACGCGCGATTGAGCTGGACCCGACCTTTGCGATGGCCCACGCGCAGCTGTCGGCGGTCTATGCGAATACGGGACAGTCCGCGCTCGCGCCGGCGTATTCGCGCCGGGCCTTCGAGCTTCGCGACCGGGTCAGCGAGCGCGAGCGGTTCTTTATTTCATGGCGCTATTTCCGCGACGCCGTTCAGGCCTGGGACCAGGCGCTCGAACTCGCGCGCGCCTGGACGGCCGCGTATCCGCGCGAAGCGTTCGCGTTCAACGCTCTCGGCAACGCGCTGATCCGGGTCGGCCAGTTCGATCAGGCGGTCGAACCATTCCGTCAGGCGATCAGGCTCGACTCCAGGTTCATACCCGCCTACGGCAACCTCGCGGCGTCACTGCTGGCGGTGAACCGGCTGGCGGACGCAAGAGCGGTCCTTCGCGACGCGGCCGCCCAGAAGCTCGACTTCATCGGAGCCCGGCGGCTTTCGTATCTGGTGGCATTCGTCGAAGGCGACGCCCAGACGATGGAACGCGAACTGGAGGCGTCGGTCGGCTTGCGCGAGACCAATTCCGCGTTCGGCTGGCAGGCGCATACGTCCGCCTTCGGTGGCCAGGTGAAAGCGGCGCACGAGCAGTTCCGCCGCGGCGTCCAGATGTCGCGCCAGGGAGACTTCGTCGAGGTGGCGGCGCAGCTCGGGATGGAGGATGCCGAGACACATGCTGTGGTCGGGCAGTGCACCGAGGCGCGCGCAGAGGTCGCGGGATCGCTGGCGTTGAGCCGTGACAATTCGACGCTCGAGCGCGGGAGCCGCGTGCTGGCACTTTGCGGCGCCGACCGCGAGGCGTCGTCGCTGACGGACGAACTCGCGAAACGCTTCCCCGACGCGACGCTCACGATGCATCTGGCACTGCCAATCACTGCAGCCACAGCCGCCTGGCAGTCGCGCAACCCGGCGCGTGTGCTCGAACTGCTCGAACCGGTCAGGCGCTACGATCGCGCGCCGTCGGCCGAGTTCTGGCCCGCGTATCTGAGGGGACAAGCGTATCTGCAGTTGAAGGACCCGAAGTCGGCGACGGCCGAGTTCCGCAGGATTCTCGACCATCGCGGCGAAGTGCCGGCATCCGTGCTCTATCCGCTGGCCAGTCTGGGACTCGCGCGTGCCGCCGTCATGAGCCACGATGCCGCGACCGCGCAAAAGGGATACGACGACTTTCTTTCCACCTGGAGCACGGCCGATCCGGATCTCCGCATCGTGCAGGACGCGCGGCGCGAACGGGCGGCGCTGCAGTAACCGTGGCAGCCAAGCGTCCGGGCGCGCCGAACGAACTGTTTCCCACCATCTACGGCGAGCTGCGCCGTGTCGCCCGCCGCTATCTGGGCCGCGAGCGGCAGAATCACACGCTTCAGCCGACGGCGCTCGTTCACGAGGCGTGGGTCAGACTGCAGAACGACCGCGGCGCTGAATGGCAGGGCAAGACCCACGGGCTGGCGCTCGGCGCGCAGGCGATGCGGCGAGTGCTCGTGGATCACGGACGCCATCAAAAACGGGAAAAGCGCGGCGGCGGCGTCCAGCCTGTCGTCCTCGATGATCTTCTTCAGGCCGCGGCGACCCGCGCGGTGCCGGTCGAAGATCTACTGACGCTCGAAGCCGCGCTCTCGCGCCTCGAAGCGATCGACCCTCGGGCCGCCCAGGTCGTCATTCTGCGATTCTTTTCCGGCATGACCAGCCCGGAGGTTGCCGAGCACCTCGGGCTCTCCGTGCGAACCGTCGAAGCCGACTGGACGCACGCACGCGCCTGGTTGAAGCGCGATCTGGCCGGCCAGCACCACACTCCTTCCGACAAGTAAGTCCCTTCATTCCAAGGTTTTCCGAACCGGCTGCGGGAAGTTCCGCCGGACGGCGCGTTACCAGTCAGCAGGAAAACAGTTTTCGGAATTTCGGAGGACACGCACATGACAAAAGGAACCTACGTTGGATACGCGGCTGGCGCCATCATCGCCGCGATCGCGATTGCCGCAATCTCCGCGCCGACCGGGGCGACCCAGGCCCATCGATCGCGTGTCGAGCGCGGCCGGTACCTCGTCACCGTCGGCGGCTGCAACGACTGCCACACGCCGCTCAGGATGGGCCCGAAAGGACCCGTACCCGACATGGACCGCATGCTCTCGGGGCATCCTGAGTCGTTTCCGATCAATTCAGGAATCAACCCGGTATCGGACCAGTGGATGATGACCGGCGCCGCGAGCGGCACCGCCTTTTCCGGACCATGGGGCGTCAGCTTCACGGCCAACCTGACGCCGGATCAGAATACGGGCCTCGGGATCTGGACCGAGGACATGTTCATCCGGACGCTGCGCACCGGCCGGCACATGGGCGTGTCGCGCGAAATCCTGCCGCCGATGCCGTGGTTCAACTACGGCAAGATGACCGACGACGATCTGAAAGCGGTCTACGCGTTCCTCCGCAGCATTCGTCCCGTCCACAACCGGGTCCCCGAGCCGCTGCCGCCGGTCACGGCGCAGACGGCTGACAATCACTCGAACGACACGCTCACCAGCGTCCAGTAACGAGCGACCTCCCACCCACCCGGCCGCAACCAGCGCCTTTCGTTGCGGCCGCTCGTCCTCCGCACTAGACTTCACGAAAAGTTGACCGTGAACCTTTGGCGCCGCGCGGCAGTTACTGTCCGTGCCGTGACGATCGGAATCGCAGTCGCCGCCGCGGGAACGCTGCCATGGATGCTCCTCGCTGGCGCGAACGTTCGCGTTCTCGTCGGCGTGCCGTGGGCCATCGTACCGATGGCGATCTATCTGTGGTGCTATTGGAAGTATCTCGGCGGCGCCGGTTGGCCCCGTGAGACTGCTGACACACGACGCACCAGTCTGCGAGCCAATCGACTCTCGGGCGAGGTCTGGGGGATGTCGTTGTTTGCCGGCTTGATTGGTTTCGCGGCGCTTGCGCCCCTGCTTGCGCTGCTCAGCCGCGTCGTCAGGCTTCCCGCTGAATCGCAACCCATTGTCACACCAGCGGGCATGCCGTTCGTGACGACGTTCCTGTTGCTCGTGATGGCCTCGATCGTCGCCGGGGTTGTGGAAGAAGCAGCCTATCGGGGTTACATGCAGGGGCCGATCGAACGGCAGCACGGACTGCTGGTCGCGATTCTGGTGAACGGCGTGCTCTTCGGACTCGGCCACTACAGCCACCATCCGGCTTCGGTCGTGGCCATGCTGCCGTTCTACATCGCCGTGTCCGCGGTGTACGGCGGGCTCGTGTACGCCACCAACTCGATTCTCCCTGGTCTGGCGTTGCATGCTGGCGGCGATGTGTTCTCGCTCACGCGCCTCTGGGTCACCGGACGGCCCGAGTGGCAGCTGTCCGCAACGCCTCCACCGCTCGTCTGGGAAACCGGTGCCGACGCGGCCTTCGTCGGCTCCGTCGCCGCGTTCGTGCTGTTCGCAGGGGGCGCGGTCTGGGCGTACCGCGAACTGGCTCGCACAGCGGCAACGGCGGCCGCTCAGGTACTATCTGCTCGTTCGGAATCACCGATCTAGAACGTTCACAGGAGCTCATGATGATGAATCGCACAACATTCGCGCTGCTTGGGGCAGGAATCACCGCGCTCTCAACGAGTGCATTCGCACAGCTTCCAACTTCAAAAGTACTGACCCTCGATGTTGCCCAGACGATTGCCCAGGAAGCAATGGCGAAGTGCCGGGCCGACGGCTACAAGGTCACAGTGCTGGTGGTCGACGGCCTCAACGCGACCAAAGCGATGATCAGAGACGACGGCGCAACGGCGTCGACCACCGAGGTCGCAAAGATGAAGGCGACCGCGACGATGCTCTATAACCGGCCGTCAGGTCCGGCCACGCCGCCGCCCCCGGGTACCGCGAACCCGCCGGCGACGATTCCCGGCACAATCAACGCGCAGGGCGGCGTGCCGATCAAGGTTGGCGACGCGACGATCGGGGCGGTCGCCGTCAGTGGCGCGCCTGGTGGTGACAAGGATGCGGCGTGCGCGAACGCGGGCATCGCCAAGGCGGCGGGACAGCTGAAGTAGAAGCGCGTCGTCGGCGCGGAAACCCGCCGCTCACTGGCGGGTATCTTGCGGAAGTCGTCCGCCATGCAGCGGCCGGGGGGGATTTCGGCGCACAATTCGTCCCGGCCGCACGATTTCGTCATCACCCCCCACGTCACGTTCCAGCAACTGTCGGTCACGCTGCTCTTCATCGCACTCGCCTGCGCGGCCTGTTTCATGCCTGCGCAGAACGATACGTGGTGGCACCTTCGCGCCGGCGAAGACATCTGGCGGACGCACGGCGTGCCGCTGCGGGATACCTTCTCGCACACCGCCTTCGGCACCTACTGGCCGGATCACGAATGGCTGTCGCAGGCGCTGTTTTTCGCGCTCTATCAGATCGGCGGCATGAGACTGCTCACGGCGGTGCTGGCTGCGGTCCTGACAGCGACCTGGATCCTGGTGTGGCGCCTTACGCCAGGAGGTCACTGGCGGCGCCTGTCGATCGTCTGTCTGGCGGTGATTTCATCGAGCATCGCCTGGTCGGTGCGACCGCAAATCTTCACGCTGCTGTTCGTGGCGTTGACGATGACCCTCCTCAGGGCGCGGCGCGAGTGGTGGTTGCCGCTTCTGTTCCTGATCTGGGCGAACCTTCACGGTGCGGTCCTGTTCGGCATCGTCCTGCTCGCGGCAACGACGGCGGGGACCCTGCTCACCGATCGGCCGAGAGCCCGGATGCTGATGGCCGTCACCGCGATCTGCGTGGCCATGACTTGCATCACGCCGCTTGGCTGGTCGTTCTGGACCGACATTCCCGCGTCGCTCGCGCGCGTCGATCACGGACGGGTCACGGAGTGGCACGCGCCACAACTGGCCGATCCGGTCTTCGCTCCGTTCTGGATGCTGACCGCCGCCTTGGTGGCGTTGATGGCGGCTCACAAGATCTGGGCGACGCGTCAGTGGCTGGCGGATGGTGCGATTGCGGGATCGCTCGCGATGGTTCCGCTCGCGCTGGGGACGGGGCGCAACGTGCCGGTACTGATGGTCTTGATCGTTCCCGCACTCGCAACGTTGCTGGACGCGCGATTTCCAGTCCAGGCAACCGCCGGTATTCGTCGAGAACATCCGCGCCTGAACGCGGCGTTCGCCGGCGGGGCGATGCTCCTCGCGACGATGATTGTCGGGCAGGCCTGGACCCGTGACATCGACCGGCTGGGATGGCAACCTCTGTCGGGTCAGGCGATCGCGGCGGTCGAGTCGTGCCCGGAACGGCTCTACAACCGCTACGACGAAGGCGGATTCCTGATCTGGTTCACGCCGAACCAGAAGGTCTTCATCGACAGCCGCTACGATCCGTTTCCTCCCGAACTGCTGCTCGGTCAGATTGCGCTCGAGGAATCCGGCGTCTACGAAGCGACGTTCGAGCAACACCGGATCCGCTGCGCCTTCATTCCCTCGGAATCGACCCTGGCGCGGCGGTTATCGGAACACGGTTGGCGATCCACGTACCGGGACGCGATGTGGGCGGTGCTCGTCGCTCCCTCCGGGCCAACCGGTACGGAGACGACCCGGCTTCGAGAGAAATGACGCTGACAGCCGTGGCGTTGAACGACGCACCCACTGAACTGGTGCGCGATCGCACACAGCACTTGTGGTTCTGGTGCGGTCTGCTGACGCTGGCCGGATCGCTGGTCGGCCTGGCGGCCGTGCAGTACCTCATGCCGGCGTCGTTCGACAACCCGCCTGGCGTCAGCCACGCCGGTCTCCTCTACTTTCGGCAGGCGAACGCGACCGTCGTCAGCCTGGCAACCTTCGCCTGGACCTTTCGATTGCTGTTAGCTGCAGCATGGGTCGGTTACGGCACGATGCTCGTCGCCAGTTACCGATCGACCACCGATCTCGGACGCTTCACGGTACCGGTCGTTAGCGCGGCGGCGATCGCCATGGCGGTGCTGTTTCCACCGTCGTTGTCCTCCGACATCTACGCCTACGCCGGCTGGGGCCGGATGCTGGTCATGCGCGGGTGGTCACCCTACGCGCACACGCTCGCGAGTCTGGCCGAGATCAACGACCCGGCCGGCCTGCTTGCTCCGGTCGCCGCAACATCCACGCACGGCCCGGTGTGGATCGCCCTGGTGTCGGCGACGGTCGCGCTGCTGAGCGGCGCGGGCCTCTGGTGGCAGGTTCTGGCGCTCAAGCTTCTCGCCGCGCTCGCTCTCGTCGCGGCGGCTGTCGGCGCCCGCGAGATCGCCCGTTCATACGACGCCGAGCGGTCGAATCTGACTGCTCTCGCCATCGGATTGAATCCGCTGTTCCTGATTGAGGGTCCCGGCAACGGACACAACGATGTGTTGATGATCGCGTTGATGCTGGCGGGGATTGCGTTCTGTCAAAAAGAGCGGCCGCGCGCCGGCTATCTGCTGGTGGGGCTTTCGATCGGGATCAAGTTCGTGAGTGCGGCAATCGTCCCGTGGCTGGTTCTCGAGCAGATCAGGCGGCACCCGCGGCAACCGTGGCTGGCGCCCGTCGCGCTTGCTGTGGCGTTGAGCCTGGCGCCCACCTTGATCGGATATCTGGCGTTCAGCGCGCAGACCAATCCGCTCGCCGGTATCACGACGGTATTCGCCCGTCAGGTCGCCGCTGACAAAGCTTCCGCGCCGATTTCGGCGGCGACCGAGAGCAATCCATCGACGGCGTCGAGAAGCGGGGCGCTGCCGAGGGCAGGCTTGCTGCTCGCCGTCTACGCCGCGTTGACGCTGATGGTGTGGCGGTCAGCGGTTCCGGGACGGTATCTGTCCTGCTGGGCGCTGTTCTCCCTGACACTCGTCGTCATCGGCGCCCCGGTTCCGTTCGCCTGGTACATGATCTGGCCGTTCAGCGCGGCGGTTCTTCGGTGGGACAAGTACGCGCGCGTAGTCACCGCCACGTGCGTTGTGCTGTCCGTGTTCCTGCTCGCCCAGTACACCTTGCTGTACGCACGATGACGTGAAGGATCAGGTCGTGGAAGGAAGGCGGTGAGGACCGGTCGCTGCGTCTGTCACTCCGCAGCGCCGAAAGACTTCCGAGTAGAACTGGCGGGGTCGACGGGGCTCGAACCCGCGGCCTCCGGCGTGACAGGCCGGCGCTCTAACCAACTGAGCTACGACCCCGATCTCATTGATGATTGGTGATTTTTGATTGGTGATTGATTGATTCGAGCTCGAGCTCGGAATCATCAATCACAAATCATCAATCAACAATTCGCGTTCGCATTGGTGGGCGGTACAGGATTCGAACCTGTGGCAGCCGGCGTGTAAAGCCGGTGCTCTACCACTGAGCTAACCGCCCTCACACTACTGGCCGGCCGCTGCCCGCCAAAGCGTTCCATTATACGTTGCCTTCAGGAACAGCAGCAACAGCGCCACCCCTAGTCCCGCGATCGTCCGATGTTCCCGGTTGGCTATCGCCTGGGCGAAGCTGAATCGCCGGCGTCTGTCGGCGTCGGAGGCGTCGCCGGTCCGGCGGTATTTTTCGTATCGATCGCCGAACTTGCCGCGAAGAAATGCTTCCTCGCTTTTAATCGCTGCCGTGAGCGTCGCCACGAGGTAAATCGCAATCAGGGCCGACACGATCAGGTGATTCGCGATCACGGCGAGGCCGACGCCCATCAGTGAAGATCCGACGTAGAGCGGATGCGCGAAGAAACGATAGGGACCGGAAACGGTGACCTCGCGCGCCTTGTTCAGGTGACCGGCCGCCCAGACTCGCAAGCACTCTCCGGCCAGCGCGATCACCGCTCCGGCGCCGAGCGTCGTCATCGTCGGCCGCGCCAGCAGCAGCACCAGCACGCCGGATGCAAACCCGAGCGTGACACGCAGACGCGCCAGCGTCGCCATCATACGGCGGCGAGCCGCCGCTCGACAGCGGCGGCGACCTCCGCCGGATCGATATCGAGCAGACACATCCGCGGCTGCGTGCATCGCCGCAGATGATGACAGCGGCACAGGGCGTCGCGCGAGAGGGTGATGTCGCCGGGGGCCCATGGTCCGTTGCGCGAGGGGCGCGTCGGGCCATAAATGCCGACAATCGGTGTGGCCAGCGCCGCGGCGATGTGCGTCGGGCCGGTGTCGCCGGACACCATCAGCGCCGCGCCGTGGATCAGGGACACGAGATCGGCGATCGAGGTCTTCGGCGACAACAGCGCCGCGCCGCCTGCTTCGCGCACGACGGCCTGCGCGAGCGCTTCTTCGCCAGGTCCCCACGAGACGATCGTCCTGAGACCCTGACGCGCCGCCAGCGTGCGTGCCAGTGCACCATACCGTTCGGCCGGCCAGCGCTTGTTCGGCCACGCCGCTCCGGGATTCGCCAGGATGTACCGCCCGCCCGCCTGTTCCCGCATCGCGCGCGCGGTCTCCGTGTCGGCGTGGTTTATTGGAAATTCGACGGCTGGTGCGGCAATTCCAACGGCGTTCAGCAGTCCGAGATTCATCTGCACGACATGCGAACGCTCGCGGGGATCGTACATCCCGCCGCCGCCGGGATCGTGAACATCGGTGTAGAAGGGACGAGCCAGCCGCTCGCGCAGGTAGGTCGATGCAAATCCGACCACGCGCGGGGAACCGGACAGGCGCGCGAGCACCGCCGATTTCAGAAGGCCCTGCAGATCGAACACCACGTCGTACCCGGTGCGACGCAGCTCGCGAATCGCGGCGCCGAGCGATTCGCCACCGGCGCTGCCGCGATCGTTGATCGCGATGCGGCGATCGATCACCGGCACCAGGTCCAGCAAATCCCGGTGCCGGGCACTGACCAGCCAGTCGATGCGGGCCGAGGGAAATGCCCGCTTGAGCGCCGCCGCGACGGGAATCGCGTGGACGATGTCGCCGAGCGCGCCAAGACGGACGAGGAGGAAGCGGGACACTTAGTCGTTAGTCGTTGGTCATTGGTCGTTGGTCATTGGTCATTGGTCGCCGGGGCGGTTCGAATCTTCTGGAGCAGGTCGCGGGAGGCATGTTGTTTGGGGTCGCCGACAATTGCGGTGCGGCCGCCGTAGGCCTCGACGACAGACCGCTCGGGCACCGTGTCGACGGTGTAGTCGGTGCCTTTGCAGTGCACGTTGGGTTTGATCAGCCGCAAGAGGCGTTCGACGTTGTCATCAGCAAACGTCACGACGTATGCCACCGGCGACAGGGCGGCCACAATCTCCGCGCGCTCTGCCGCGGGCATCGCCGGCCGGCCAGCGCCTTTCAGGCGCGCGACGGAGGCGTCGTCGTTAATCGCGACGATTAGTCGATCGGCTTCGCCTGCCGCGCCCTGCAGATAGCGCACGTGCCCCACATGCAGCAGATCGAAGCACCCGTTGGCGAAGGCAATCGTCCGCCCCGCGGCACGATCCACCGCGACTGCATCGAGCAACTCCGCCTCGTTCAACACCAATCCCACTTTCGACCCCAGCCAGCCCCAGCCCCAGCCCCAGCTCCCCGATCCCAACCCCAGCCCCGAGTCCCCAGTCCCCAGCCCCTATTTCCGCCGTCCCTGTGCCGGTCCTTCCTGGGACCAGTTTTCGACGGACGTATCGTGATCGCTGGTGACCGCGTCGGACATTTCCCTGGCCGATACCGTCGCCGTGCCTCGCTTCATCACCACGAGTCCGCCGGCATAATTCGCCAGACGCGCCGCTTCGTAAAACGAGCCTCCGGCCGCGAGTGCCAGCGCCACCGTCGCGATGACGGTGTCGCCGGCGCCGGTGACATCCGCCACTTCATCCGATCCGAAGATCGGGATATGGACCGTCGCCTGCCGCGGCTCGAACAGCGCCATGCCGCGGCTGCCGCGGGTGACGAGGACGGCGCCCATCCGGGTTCGCTGCAGCAGCTGCCGCCCGGCCTTCTCGAGCGCCTCGGCGTTGTCGTTGACGTGAACACCAGTCACCTGTTCGACCTCGGCTTCGTTCGGTGTGCAGGTCGTAAACCCCTTGTAGTCGAGCAGCCGGTAGCGGGAATCGACCAGCACCGGCACCGGACGCCTTCGCGATCGCCCCTCGAGGGTTTTTCGCACCAGCTCCGCCACGGCGGGCGTCACCAGACCCGAGCCGTAATCGGAAAGCAGGACAGCGTCGCAGCCATCGAGCGCCGACTTGATCTTCTTCGTGTACGCGCGGCTCGCCGCCTCGGTCAACGGCCAGCCCGCTTCCCGATCGATCCGGACGATCTGCTGCTTGGCCGAATGCACGCCGCCGGCGAGGATGCGCGTCTTGACCGGTGTCCGGTAGTCGCGCGCGCGAACGATGTGCGAACGGTCGACGCCGCGGTGGAAACTGGCCAGCAGCCGGCGGCCCTCCGGATCAGCGCCGACGACGCCGGCCAGCCGGGTGCGGCCGCCCAGCGCCGCGACGTTGTTGGCCGCGTTTCCCGCACCGCCGGCCACCATCTCAGTGGCGTCGTACTTCAGGATCAGCACCGGCGCTTCGCGCGACACCCGCGCGACTTCGCCGTAGATGAACTCGTCGGCGATGATGTCGCCAATGACCAGTACGCGGCGGTTGGCAAAGCCGTCGATGAGCGCCAGCAGGCGCTCTTTGCGCTCGGCTTCCCCCGGCAGTGGATGAACGGAACGCGCGATCAACATTGATGATTGGTGATTGATGATTGATGATTGCGAAGAATCCAGCCGACGGCCTCGATCAAGTTGTCCACCACCGCGTCCGCTGACAAATCGGGCTGCGGTTCACGTTCCTCGGCCGCCCCGTATCCGGTGCGAACCAGGATGCCGCGGCCGCCGACCGTGCGCGCCGCACCGACGTCAAGCCATTTGTCCCCGACCACGAACGAGCGGGCCGGATCGATCCCGAGATCCGCGGCGGCGCGATCGATCATTCCCCGGCCAGGCTTGCGGCAGTCGCATCGACGCGCATACGTCGCCACCGAACCGTCGGGATGGTGCGGACAATAGTAATACGCGTCGACATGCGCGCCCCCTCCCTCGAGCAGCGAGGACAGATGGCGGTGGACATCGTGCACGGTGTCCTCAGTCAGCAGACCGCGGGCGATTCCGGACTGGTTCGTGATCACGACGACCGGAAAACCGGCGTGGTTGAGGGCGCGAACCGCATCCACCGTCCACGGAAACAGTCTGAGGTCGCGGACCGTCCGCAGATACCCGACGTCTTCGATGAGGGTGCCGTCGCGATCGAGAAAGACGGCCGGCTTCACAGCATCTGCCGCACCGCGCCAACCACGCGGTCAACGCCGACGCCCCGCATGCATCGATGATCGATCGGACATTCGCGCATCATGCACGGCCGGCACCAGACGTCGTGCGTCAACACGGCATGGCCTGCGCCCGCGGGCCGGGTCACGCGCTCGTCGGTCGGCCCGAAGACCGCCGTGACCCGGATGCCAATCGCCGCGCCGAGGTGCATCGCGCCCGAGTCGTTCGACACGATCGCCCGGCATGCCGCGAGGGTGCCCGCGAGCATCGGCAGATCCGTTCCCATCAGGTTCAGCACGACATCGCCGTCGAGCGTGGCCTCAATCTCCCGGGCCACGGGCAGATCGGCGCGGCTGCCGACCATCACCGTCTGGATGCCATCGTCGGCCAGCGTGCGCGCGAGCGCGGCGAAGTACTCCGGAGGCCAGCGCTTGGCACCGCCATACGCCGCGCCCGGCGCGAGCGCGACCAGCGGGCGCACGCCGTCCCAGCCCGCGCCCTTGAGTTCCGCGAGGGCACTGTCGCGAATCTCCTGCGACACCACCACCCGAGGCTCGCCCGGGAACGGTTCGGCGTTCGCGAAGCCGAGCGCACCGACGAGCCGCTGGTAGTAATCCACCTGATGCATCGCGGACGGAGCTTCGATGGCGCGCGTCAGCAGGGGCCCCCGCCAGTCGGTCCGGTAACCCCACCGCTCGGGGATGCCGGCTCGCCATGCCATGAGCGCCGCGTGAAATGAGTTCGGCAGCACGACGACGGTGTCGAAAAGGGGTCGGGAGTCCTTTTCCTGGCGATTGGAAAATGACTCCCGACCTCGTTTCGATGCGAGCACGATGACCTGGTCGATCCCCGGCACCATCTGGAAAACCGGGGCGATGTTCGGGCGCGCGACGATCGCGAGCCACGCCTCAGGCGACGCGCGACGGATGTCGGCGATCGCCGGCAGCGCCATGACGGCGTCGCCAAGCCAGTTCGGAGCGATGACAGCGAGACGGGACACGGTGGGATTCACGAGGCCCCGGCGCGGCCGCCGCGCCAGGGTCCCCCATGTTAGGCTGAAGTGAGACCGCGCGTAAACGCTGTGAAAATCGCCCTCCTCCAGATCAACCCCGTCGTCGGCGACCTCGCGGGCAACGCGAGGCTGATTGCGGAAGCCGCATGCGAAGCCGGCCGCAAGGGCGCGGCCCTGGCGGTGACACCCGAACTGGCCCTGGTCGGTTACCTGCCGCGCGACTTGCTCTTGAGCAGCGCGTTCGTCGCCGACAGCTGGACGGCCGCCGCGGCGCTGGCGCGCGATCTGAGCGGCCAGCTGCCGGTGCTGGTCGGACTGCCGGAACCCAATCCGTCCAACGAGGGACGTCCGCTGTTCAATACCGCAGTCGTTCTGCACGAAGGGCGCACCGGCGAGCGCTTCCGCAAGACTTTACTGCCCACCTACGACGTCTTCGACGAGGACCGGTACTTTGAGCCGCATCACGGGGCTCAGATTCTCGAGCTCGGCGGAAGGCGCCTCGGGATCAGCATCTGCGAAGACGTCTGGAACGATCGCGACTTCTGGAAGCGCCGTCGCTACCACATCGATCCGATCGAAGACCTGATTCGATCGCGCGCCGACGCGATCGTCAATCTGTCGGCGTCGCCCTTCTCGGTCGGCAAGCATCGCCGCCGTGAAGAGATGCTCGGGAGCATGGCCCGGAAACACCACGTCCCGGTGCTTTACGTGAACCAGTTCGGGGGCGATGACGATCTGGTGTTCGATGGACGAAGCCTGGGATTCGACGCGACGGGCGCCACAATCGCCCGCGGCCGGGCGTTTGGACCCGACGTGCTGCTCGTCGATCTCGATCGCGCAGAGGCTGTCCCGGCAGACTCCGCGGCTGGCGCCGCCGAGTCCGAAGTCTGGCACGCGCTGGTCCTGGGCACTCGCGACTACGTTCGCAAGTGCGGCTTTACCGATGCGGTGGTTGGCCTGTCTGGCGGCATCGATTCGGCGCTCACCGCGGCGATCGCGGCCGAAGCGATCGGAGCCGATCATGTTCTGGGCGTGATGATGCCGTCGCCGTACTCAAGCCAGGGAAGCGTCGACGACGCAAGGGATCTCGCCGGGGCGCTTGGAATCCGTACGCTGACGCTGCCGATCGAACCGGCGATGATCGCGATGGAACAGACGCTGAAGTCGTCGTTCGAGGGGCTGCCGCGCGACGTCACCGAGGAGAACATCCAGGCGCGGATCCGGGGCAACCTGCTGATGGCGCTGTCGAACAAACACGGTGCGCTGCTGCTGACCACCGGCAACAAGTCGGAGTTGTCGGTCGGCTACTGCACGCTCTACGGCGACATGTCTGGCGGGCTGGCGGTGATCGCCGACGTGCCAAAAACAATGGTCTACCGGATCGCGCGATGGCTGAATGACACACGCGGACAGTCGATCATCCCGGAGGCGACGCTGACCAAAGCGCCGTCAGCGGAATTGAGACCGAACCAGACCGACCAGGACTCGCTGCCGCCTTACGACATCCTCGACGACATCCTCCAGCGCCACATCGAGCAGCACCAGCACGCCGAGGAAATCATCGCCGCCGGATTCGATCCGGACACCGTCCGGCGCGTCCTGCGGCTGGTCCGGCTGGCGGAGTTCAAACGAAAACAGGCTGCTCCAGGACTGAAAGTGACCGACCGCGCATTCGGCACCGGCTGGCGAATGCCGATCGCGGCGAAATTCTGAAGTGCAATCCTGAATTTGAGGATCTGAGAATTTGAGGATTTGAGGATTTGAGGATCTGACGATTTGAGGATCTGAGAATCTGTGGATCTGCAAATCCAATCGAGAAATAGATCCTCAAATCCTTAGATCCTTAGATCCTTAGATCCTCAGATTCTCAAATCTATCTATCCTTCGTCCCTCCACCGTCGATGCATCCACAGCCACAGTTCAGGATGCCGCCGGACGTACATCTCCAGAACATCCGTGCAGCGCTGCGTGAACTCTTGAATCGCGTTCTCGCTGTCGGGGCGCGGCGGCTCGATCGGGTGCTCGTAGATGAAGCGATAACGGCCGGGGCCGGCGGGTAGCGCAAAGCACGGCACCACCGGCGCGCCGGTTCGGAGTGCCAGCGCCGCGATCGCCGTGGTCGTGGCGGCGGGGCGCTCGAAGAAATCGATGTAGACCGCATCACGCGCCTGGATGTGCTGATCGATCAACACCGCGATTCCGTGGCCGGCCTGGAGGGTCCGCATCACCGGCCGCATCATCCCCTGACGATGGATTACTGGATTGCCGGTCCGCCGGCGCACCCGATCGAGTAACGCGTCAAGATACGGATTGTCGAGCGGACGGGCGATGACGCTGAACGGTTCGAGCCGCAGCGCATGGGCCAGCGCGTGCAGCTCCCAGAAACCGAAGTGCCCGGTGAAGAACAGCACGCCGCGGCCCTGCGCGTAGGCGCTGCGGGCACGATCTTCCCCGTCGAACTCGACCCGCGCCAGCATCGCTTCGTCCGAGAGCGTCGTGAACTTGAGCAGCTCGACGAGCAGGCGGCCGAAGTGCGCGAAGGCCGCCCGGGCGATCGCTTTCCGCTCGCGATTCGAGCGCCCCGGAAACGCGTGCGCCAGGTTGCGGTGCGCGGTACGGCGGTGCGCACCGTCAACGGCATAGAAGGCCAGGCCGAGCAGCGTCCCGGTCGCGCGCACCAGCGGGTCCGGTAGCAGCCGGACCACGAAAAACAGCGCCTGGACGATCGAGTATTCGAGACGGTGCTTCATCGAATCCGGTCGAGGAGCCAGTCGCGAAACGCCGCCGCCGGTTCGACGCCTGCGAGAATCGGCACCGCCGCGACCGGCAAATCACCGAGGTCGCACCCCTCGAGCCTGACGGCGTCCTTGTCGGTGGTCAGGATTATCGCGGCCGCCGACGCCTTCGCCGCGGCGCGAATCTTCACCATGTCTTTCGGCGTGAACCAGTGATGGTCGCGGAATCCCATCGAGCCGACCAGGTGCCAGCCGGCGGCGGTGATGTCGGCGAAGAACAGATCCGGCTGCGCGATCGCCGCGACCGCAAACACACGCGCCTGCGACGGCACCACGACCGTGTCCGAACTGGGACCGACCGTTCGGGGTGCACCGAGCGACCGCGTAATTTGAAACGCAGTCGGCACACCGATCGCTCGCGCGATCCGGTCCACCGCGGTCGGATAACCGGCGGATACCAGCACGGCGTCAGCGACAGCCCCGGCGGTGAGGGGCTCCCGCAGACGCCCGGCCGGCAACGGGAAATCACTCAAGTCGTCTTCGGACACCAGCAACAGATCGACGGTTCGCGCAATCTGCAGATGTTGAAACCCATCGTCCAGCACGTGCACCGTCGCGCCCAGCTGCTGTTCGGCGACGCGGCCCGCGAGGTAACGGCTCGCACCAACCACGACCGCCACGCCCGGCAGCGCGCGCGCGAGCATCAGCGGCTCGTCGCCCGCCGACTCGACGCCGGCACGAATGACGGAGCCGTCGGAAACGATGGTGACCGCATCGCTCTTGTTGCGGCGGCCGTAGCCGCGCGACAGAATCGCGGGACGCTCGCCGCTTTCGAGCAGGAGCCGGGCAATGTAGCCGGCGATGGGTGTCTTGCCGCTTCCGCCAACAGTCAGATTGCCGACGCTGATCACCGGACGCGCGAGGTGCGAGCGGCGCGACGGCGCAGCCGCATACCACCGGCGGCGCCAGACCGTCGCCGCGCCGTACATCGAGCTGATGGACCGGATCAATGCACCAGGCGGAAGGGACGGACGTTGCCCTGCGGGCCACCCGGACCACCAGCCCCGCGGCCTCTCGAGCTTTCGCGAAGGCCGGGAGCGAGGTCGGCGATAACCGCGAGAGTCTTCGTTTTTGCACCGCGGTTCGCTTCGACCAGCGCCCGCGCGGCGGCGCCGAGACGGGCGCGCAGAACCGGGTCGGTGACCAGCGTCAGCAGCGCCTCGTCGAGCTCGCGCTCCGACTGGACCTGCATGGCCGCGCCGTTGGTGATGAATGCGTCGGCGATCTCCTGGAAATTCTGCATGTGCGGACCGAAGACAATCGGCTTGCCGAACATCGCCGGCTCCAGGATGTTGTGGCCACCCTGATCGACCAGGCTGCCGCCGACGAACACCGCCGTCGCCACCTGATAGAGCTGCGCCAGCTCGCCATGCGAGTCGAGGACGACGACGTCGGCGCGGGGCTCGGCGTCAATCGGCAGTTCCGATCGCCGCGCGGTGACATAGCCCATTTCGCGCGCCAGACGTTCGACTTCGCCGAACCGTTCGGCGTGGCGCGGCGCGATGATCGCCAGCGCGCTCGGCATCGCCGTCTTCACGCGTTCGAAGGCGTGCAGGAACGCGGCTTCTTCGCCGCGAATAGTACTGCCGGCCACCACCACGGTGCGGTTCGGCGCAATGCGGAAGAACCTGAGCACGCGCTCGCGTGGACGGCCATGCCCGGCCGCCGCCGGCCGTTCGAGCGAATCGAATTTCAGGCTGCCGGTCACCGTCACGTGTGCCGGGTCGGCACCGAGGTCGACCAGCCGGCGCGCCGATTCCTCGCTCTGCATGCAGAACCGGTCGACGTCGGCGAGGACGCGGCGGAAAAACGGCTTGATCATCCGGTAACGGGGATAGGAGCGCGATGAGATGCGGCCGTTGATCATCACCGTCTTGACGCCGCGTTTCCGGCAGAGCCTCAGCAGGTTCGGCCAGATCTCGGTTTCCATCATGATGAAGACGCGCGGCCTGACGATGTTGAGCGTGCGGCGAACGATGAACGCCCAGTCGAACGGAAAATAGAACACCGCGTCGACGTGCTGCAGGCTGCGTTTCGCGACTTCCTGTCCGGCCATCGTGGTCGTCGACACGAACAGGCGAAGCTGGGGGTAGCGCGCTTTCAGGTCCTCGGCGAGCGCCCGTGCGGTCAGCGCCTCACCGACCGACACGGCATGAATCCAGATCGATTCCTCGCCGTCGACGTTGAAGGTAATCGGGAGGTAGCCAAGCCGCTGCCGGAGGCTGCCGATGTATTTCTTGTAACGAATCGCCTGATACACGAAATACGGGGACACCACCAGAAAGAGGAGTAGTGTCAGCAGGCTGTAGACCAGATACATCGGGGTGGAGCTATTGTAGAATGAAACGTTTGTCTGGAGGGCATCGATGGCAGTAAGGGTAGGGATCAACGGCTTCGGGCGGATCGGGCGGAACATCATGCGGGCGGCGCTCGGCGATAAGAACATCGATTTTGTCGCCGTCAACGACCTGACCAGCGCGCACACGCTGGCGCATCTGCTCAAGTACGACTCCGTGCTCGGCAATCTCCACGCGAAGGTGGAGGCCAAGGACGACGGCATCTCCGTCGATGGCGATGCGTTCAAAGTGCTGTCGAAGCGCGACCCGGCCGAGCTGCCGTGGAAGGACCTCGGCGTCGACATCGTGTTCGAGTCGACCGGTCTGTTCACCGAGCGCAGCGCGGCGGCCAAGCACCTCGCGGCCGGCGCGAAGAAGGTCGTGATCACGGCGCCGGCGAAGAGTCCGGACGTCACCCTCGTGCTCGGCGTCAACGACGAGAAGTACGACGCCGCGAAACACCAGATCATTTCGAACGCGTCGTGCACGACCAACTGTCTCGCGCCGCTCGCCAAGGTCCTCCATCAGAAATTCGGCATCCAGAAGGGGTGGATGACGACGATTCACTCCTATACCAACGATCAGCAGCTGCTCGACCTGCCGCACAAGGATCTGCGTCGCGCCAGAGCGGCGGCGCTGTCGATGATTCCCACCAGCACCGGCGCGGCCAGCGCCGTCGGCGAAGTGTTGCCGGACCTGAAGGGCAAGCTCGACGGCTTCTCGATGCGCGTCCCGACACCGAACGTGTCGGTGGTGGATCTCGTCGCGATCCTCGGCAAGAAGACCACCGCGCAGGAGGTCAACGCCGCGCTCAAGGAAGCCGCCGCCGGTGCGCTGAAAGGGATCCTGGCGGTGTCAGACGAGGAGCTGGTGTCGATCGACTTCAAGGGAAATCCCTACTCGTCGATCGTCGACGCGCCCTGCACCAAGGTGATGGACGGCGACTTCGTCAAGGTGCTGTCCTGGTACGACAACGAGTGGGGCTACTCCAATCGTTGCGTGGATCTGCTTCGCCTGTTGGTGAAAAAAGGAATTTAAGGATCTTAGGATTTGAGGATTTGAGAATCTATCAACAGATCCTCAAATCCCCAGATCCTTAAATCCTCAGATCCTTATATCCTCAATTTCGAACGGCCAGATGTCAAAACTGTCTATCACCGATCTCGACCTGAAGGGCAAACGCGTCTTCCTCCGCGTCGACTTCAACGTGCCCTTGAAGAACGGCGCCATCACCGACGACACGCGGATTCGTTCGTCGCTGCCGACGATCCAGCATGCCCTGGCTGCGGGTGCGACGGTCGTGATCGCCAGTCATCTGGGACGGCCGAAGGGCAAGAAGAATCCCGAGTTCAGCCTGCGTCCCGTGTCAGCCCGCCTCGGCGAACTGCTCGGGCGCCCGATCCGATTCGTCGACGACTGCGTCGGCGACGTCGCGAGACAGGCGATCGACGACGTGCAGAAGACGGGAGGCGGCGTCGTCCTGCTCGAGAATCTCCGGTTCTACGCCGAGGAAGAGAAAAACGACCCGGCGTTCGCCAAACAGCTCGCCGCCCTCGCTGACCTGTATGTCGACGATGCGTTTGGCGCCGCGCACCGGGCGCACGCATCGGTCGAAGGCATTACGCACCACCTGCAGCCGGCGGCCGCCGGACTGCTGATGGAGCGCGAGTTGAAATACCTCGGCCACGTGCTCGAATCCCCGGAGCGCCCGTTCGTCGCGATTCTGGGCGGCGCCAAGGTCTCCGACAAGATCGAGGTCATCGAGAATCTGCTCGGGCGCGTCGATCGCCTGCTGATCGGCGGCGCGATGGCCTACACGTTCTTCAAATCGCGCGACGTGCCGATCGGCCGATCGCTGGTCGAAGACGACAAGCTTGAAGAGGCGCGACGGATCGAAGCCGCAGCGGTTGCCCGCGGCGTGCAGATCGAGCTGCCGGTGGACCACGTGGTGGCCGATCGGGTCGCGCCGGATGCGGCCCACGAAGTGCTGGCCGTCGGCGACACGCGCATCGGCGACCGCTACGGCGTCGACATCGGACCAGCGACGGTGCTCACGTTCGAAGCGTCGCTCGCCGACGCCCGCACGGTCGTCTGGAACGGGCCGATGGGCGTGTTCGAGATGGACGTCTTCGCCACCGGCACGAACGCCGTGGCGCAGGCGGTCGCGAACGTCAAGGGGACGACGATTATCGGCGGCGGCGATTCGATCGCGGCGATCAAGAAAGCCGGTATGGCGGATCGCGTGACGCACATTTCGACCGGCGGCGGCGCGTCACTCGAGTTCCTCGGCGGCCGCACGCTGCCTGGGGTTGCCGCACTCACTGACAGGGCAGGATAGGCGGGAAGGGCAGGAACGGCGGGATGGGCTGCGCTTCCTGCCCTGCCAGCCTTTCCTGCCCCACCTGCCGACATGATCAAGATGAGAACTCCACTGATCGCCGGCAACTGGAAGATGTTCAAGACCGTCAACGAAGCGGTCTCGTTCACGAAGGAGCTTGATCAGCTCGTCCGCGCCGTGACTGGCGTCGACATTGTGGTGGCGCCGCCTTTTACCGCGCTCCACGCGGTCGCCGCCGCCGCGCGCGGCAGCAACATCGCGGTTTCCGCTCAGGACGTGTACTTCGAGCGCGAAGGCGCGTACACGGGCGAAATTTCTCCGGGCATGATCGTGGAGGCCGGCGCGACCTACGCCATCGTCGGTCACTCCGAGCGGCGCCGGCTGTTCGGCGAGAGCGACGCGATCGTGAACCGCAAGGCGGCTGCGGCGATCGCCGGCGGGCTGAAGGCGATTGTCTGCGTCGGCGAGACTCTCGAGGAGCGCGAACGCGAGGAAACGTTTGCCGTGCTCGACCGGCAGATTCGCGAGGGGCTCAAGGGATTGACGCCTGGTTTTGTGGTGGCGTATGAGCCGGTCTGGGCGATCGGCACGGGACGCAACGCCACGGCGGCGCAGGCCGAAGAGGCGCACGCGCACATCCGAACCCGGCTGCGCGAAGGATTCGGCCCGGATGTGGCCGAACAGACGCGGGTGCTGTATGGCGGGAGCGTCAAGCCCGACAACATCCGCGAGCTCATCTCCCAGCCCGACGTCGATGGGGCGCTCGTCGGCGGCGCCAGCCTGGATGCCGGGAGCTTTGCGGCGATCGTGACCGGCAGCCGCGCCGCTGCAGTATAATCAGGGTTTCCAGTACTGAAGAATTTATGGTTCTGTATTACTTGATCACGGCGTTTTTCGTGCTCGTGTGCACGTTCCTGCTCCTGGTGATTCTGCTGCAGCAGGGCAAGGGCGACATCGCCGCCGCATTCGGCGGTGGCAGCAGTCAGTCGGCGTTCGGCGCCCGGGCCAGCGGCACGGTGCTGTCGAAGGCGACGGCGGTCCTGGCCGCGCTGTTCATGATTAGCGCGCTGGTGCTGGCTATTCTCGGTCAACGCGGACCCGGTTCGGTGATCAGCGGTTCGGCGCCGCCGCGGCCCGCGAGCGCGCCGGCCGCGCCAGCGGCTCCCGCTCCGGCGACAACCACACCGGCCGCTCCGCCGGCGACACCGTCAACCGCGCCGTCGACGCCGCAAGCGCCCGCGACCCCCGCGCCCCAGTAGGCGGGCGCGACAGGATCATTCGGCTACCGCGAGCCAGGTACGACGACCCTGACGTCGTCGACGTCGCCGTTCTCCACACTCACCTCGATCGTCCCGGGCTCGCGCGGTGGTTTCGGCTGGCTCGGATCAACTCGCGGCGTGCCGTCGCTATCAAACCCAATACTGTCCGTAAAGCCGAAGGCGCCGATCCCACCGAAGCCCGCATCGGCCCGCAGCGTGTAGACACCAGCTGGGACATCGCCAAAAGTGAATCGGCCGCGGGCGTCGGACGGACTCATGCGGGGCGATCCGATCACCAGCGAGAGGAAGAAATCGGTTCCACCTTGGCCACCCATCAGCATGACCATGGCGTTTGCCACGGGATTGCCCGCGGTATCGACGACGACCCCCGAGATTTTGAAAGCCGCAACGGAAACCAGCGGGATGGTGAGATCGCCGACCGTTTGCCCTGACTCGACAGCCAGGGGCTGGGCCGCGGACACGTCGGCGGTTCCGGGAAAGTACGTAGCGGTCGCCGTCATTCCTGATGACGGCTGCGTCGCGGCGCCGCCGGATTTCGACGGTGTCCCCGCCACGATCAAATATTCGCCGGGCCACAGCCCGAAGATCCGGAACTCGCCGAGGTCGTTCGTCTGACCTTGACCGGACGGCATGAGCAGGGGCGCGCCGAACGGCGGCGGCACTCCACCGCGCTGCTCATTCAGGTTCAGCCGCTTCAGCAGGGCTGTCACGCCGACGTTGGCGATCGGGTGTCCCTGCGGATCAAGGATGTGCCCCGCGAACGCACCGCCTCGCCGCAGGGAGACGGTGACGTCTTCGAGGACCTGACCGGCAGCGACCTCGACGGTCTGCATCGTCGAAGGATCCATCGGGGGCGCAAATCCTTCCTTCTGCGCGGCGATGTGGTATCGGCCGGGTGGCAACATGTCGAACCGATAGCGGCCATTCCGATCGCTCAACGTGTCCGGCAGGGAGCCATCCGGCGCGCGCTCGGCGTCGAGGACAACGAACACGCGGGCGTCCGCGACCGGTGTGTTCGTGCCGTCCTCGATCACCTGTCCAGAAATTCGGCTCATCTGTGCGACCGCCTGTGGAAGTTCACTGGCGACGAGCGCGCCCACGAGGGCCAGACTGACAATCTGGAGCGTCATGGAGACCTCCGTGCGACCAATCTATAGCATCTGTCCCGGTCGTCTGGAAGCATCGACGCTGCGCGACGTTCGGTTGTCGTCTCCCTCGCTTCTGCCATAGACTAGCGTGAGCTTTTGTCTCGATAGCCCTCTAACGCGGAAGTGGCGGAACTGGCAGACGCACCAGCTTGAGGGGCTGGCGATAGCAATATCGTAGGGGTTCGAATCCCCTCTTCCGCACCATTCACCTCGGCCCGCGCTTCAGCGCAGAGCTCGCCTCTGACCCGCGGGATCATTCTGAACCTTTGCTTTACAATTGGTCGCAGCTCGTGACCCGCGCGTGGTTCACGGCTCCCGCTCATGCCAGAACCGCGCGAGGCGCGCTCGATCATCGAAGACGCCGAACAGGCGGCCGCGGCCGGCGACTACGCCTCCGCCGAGGACCTCTTGCGCAGGGCGGCCGCCATTCAGGAGCAGACGCTCGGCCCGGACCATCCGGATCTCGCAAACACGCTGAACAACCTCGGCATCGTCTGCGAGATGGCAGACAATCCGATCGACGCGGAGCACTACTTCCGGCGGGCGTACGCCGTCGCAACTGCGACGCTCGGGCCTGACCACCCGTTCGTCGCCACGAGCAGAAAGAACCTTCACGATTTCTGCGCGGCCCGCGGCCGCCCCGCTGAGTTGCCGCCGTCACCGCCCTCAGTGGCAGCTTGGCTGGAGGCGCCCGCACCTCGCGCGGCAGCACCGCCGGAGTCGTCAACGAAGCAGCAGGACGCCGCGCCGCTCCCTCGGAAGCGATCCCTGCGCCCGCTGGTACTCAGCGGGTTGAGCGGCGTCGCCGTACTGGTGGTGATTCTCATGATCGCCCGGCCTTGGCGCGGTCCGGTGGAGGAGACAACGTCGCGGCCGGCAGCAGAGATAACTTCGGAGCGCGAGACCCCGGCCACGACGCCAACGCCTCCGACGACCGAACCGATCGCGCGACCGCAACCGACCGCGAAGCCCACTCCACCCAAACGAAGCGACGCAGACGCGGTCAGCACCAGGCCGACCCCGCCCGCGAGATCGGCGGCAATGCCAACCGTCGTCACGGCGCAGCTCTGCACCGCGCTCAAGTCATGGAGATGCGAGGCGGCGGATAGCCGGGTTCCGCCCGGGGCGATGTTCTTCTTCACGCAGCTCAAATCCGCAACCGCCACTACGATTGAGCACCGCTGGTATCAAGGCGATCGCCTGCGCCAGGCCGTGCAGCTCCGCATTCAGGCCAATCCCGGAGACGGTTACCGCACCTACAGCCGCAACACCATCAGCGGTGAGCGCACCGGCGACTGGCGGGTCGAGCTGCGGAGCGCGGATGGCACCGTGCTCCACGAAGAACGCTTCACGGTCCGATAGCCAGCGCTCTTCGGCGCGACAAGGGCGGCGCTCATCGCTTGACCGGCTGAGCTCGCGCGCTCCCGCTCGACCGTGCGACACTAGCTGAAACCAAAACACGCAAGTCCGCTATGGTTTCACGCGCCACGCACACACGCGCTCGTGATCCAAGGTCGTGATGAATCAGGAGTTCCATGCATTCGCCACTCAGTGACGCTCAATCGACGTGCGTCGACCACCGCTGCCCCGAATGCGGGACGCATGAACAGGTCACCGCCGAGCGCGTGATTCAGGGCGATCTGGTCCTGACGCGATGCCTGTGCCGCGCCTGCGGTCATACCTGGCATCTCGAGGCGCAACCAATCAGCAATCGCACGTAGCACTGACCGGCCTTGCCTGCCCGACGCCGCGGGATCTGGCAGCAAGATTGCGAACAGGTCTCGCCGAGGACCTGAAATGACCCGAACGGAATGGCTGGCGGTCGTGCTCACCACTGGCGTGGGCGTCTGGTTGTGGAATCGTGCGAAAGAAACACCGGCCCGTACGTCCGTCGAGCGGGGCACGGTAATCTTCGCCAACGCGCCGACCCCGAGTCCGGTAAGCGACGACCTTTAAGCCACGGCTCGTATCTGGTGATCGGGCTCCAGCCAGAGCTTCCGGAACACTCCCACTACCCTGGCCGGACTGGCGTACACTCTTCCTGCCGCGTCCATGAGTCCGGCGTCTGATCCATGCGTTCCCACTCTGTTTCTAAGGGAGTGAAGCATATGCGTTCTATCGCGATCGCTGCCGCTGTCGCCGTATGCAGTCTCGGGCCGGTCTTCGCCCAGGCCGGAAACCCCCAATCCGCCGCGCCAGCGGCGCCGACCGACAAAGCCGCCTACTTCGACTCCAAAGACATCCACGAGATCTGGAAAGACGAAGAGGCGAAGCAGGTCATCAACAAGCGCGTCGCTGAAGGCGGCAGCCACAGCATCAATATCCGAATCGTGCTGCCGACCAACGCGCCGCTGGTTCATGCGCTGTCGGCCGACACCTGGGTGGTCATGGAAGGCACCGCGACGGCGATCACCGGAGGCCAGCTGCTCGATGCCAAGCGGAATGCGAACTCCGACGACATGTCCGGCAGCTCCATCAAGGGCGGTACCGAGCAGCCGCTGAAGGCCGGAGACATCCTGTTCGTGCCGCCGGGTGTGCCGCACGGATTCAAGGACATCAAAGGGTTCAGGGCGTATCTCATTCGATACCCGACCAAGTAAGGACTCTATTGCGCAGCGTGCTCCTGGCTTTCCTGATCGCTCTTTCTCTCTCGGCCCTCGCGCAGGGACAACCGGCGCCGATTTGCCGGGATGCGCCGGAATGCCGTCAGCTGGCGCTCGACGCCGCGATGCGGGGCGAGTACGAACGTTTCCACGACCTCGCCTGGCGCGCCGTCCAGACCGGACCCAGGAACGATCCAGCGTTGATGTACATCCTGGCTCGCGCGCAGGTCTTGAGCGGCCGGCCGCACGACGCTCTGGTGATGCTCAAGCGGCTCGCCGACATGGGTGTGGCGACCGACGCGCCAACCGACGCGGACTTCGCGAGGACGCGCGACCTCCCCGGCTGGCCGGAAGTCGCAGATGCGATCGCGCGCGCGGCTGCCCTTCCAACGCCGGCGAATGCCGCGGGCGCGAGTCCGGACAAGTCACGAGTCGCTACCGCGTCGCCAGCCGCGCGAGCGCGTCCGGCGGACTCGACAAATACAGCCCCGGCTGATGTCGCCGCCCCGACCGCCGTGCCGTTGCCGGTCGAACTCGCACCAACCAACGAAGCGGGACGATTCACCGCGCCAACATTTCGATCCGCCGGGCTGGCCTACGACGCGGTGTCGCGGCGGTTCGTGATCGGCGATGCCCTCGGCCGAAAGTTGATCGTCGTCGGCGTCGGATCCGAGAACGCCAACGACATGGTGCGCGCCGACTCGGCGGGCTTCGGCGACATCGTTGTCGCCCTCGAGATCGACGAAAAACGCGGCGATCTCTGGGTGTTGAGCGGAGGAGACGGAGCAGAAGCGAGTGGCCTGCATCGCTTGCAGCTTGTTTCGGGTCGTCCGCTGAAGACGTTTCGCACCGCGCCATCGATGGGTCCGGCGCGACTGACCGCTCTCGCCGTACAAGCGTCGGGCGTCATTCTCGCGCTGGACGGCGCCGCCAATCGTCTCGTGGAACTGGCAGCCGGAAGCTCGGACATGACCGTGGTCATGCCGCTGAAGCTCTCTGGAGCGACCAGTCTAGCCGCGGGAGACAATGGTTTCGTTTACATCGCACATGATGCCGGCATCGCACGCCTGGACATGCGCACAAAGATGGTTGCGGCTGTCACGGCACCGAAGGGTTTCGATCTCCGCGGTTTCGAGTCCATCCGCGCACACCGCAACGCGCTTATTGGCGTGCAGACAGCCGCGGCGGGGCCGAAGCAACTCGTGCGATTGGAACTGGACGCCGCCGGCCGCGCGGTGAGACGGGCGGTGGTCATCGACCCACGCGCGACCGAGAAAAATGACCGCCTGTCTCTGTCGATTTCGGCTGACGACCTCTACTATCTGGCCACCGATATTCCGGCGACTCCTCCGGGATCTCCGACGAACCTGGAGAACTTTATCGTCCGTCGCCTGACCCTTCGCTGATTTCGTCCCGGGCACCGTTTGTCGGTGACCTCTTCCCCAGATCTTCTTTCCGCCGTCCTGGTTCGGTACCGCGGCGTTTCCGGGCAGGCGTCTTCCTGCGGTCGGCGATCTGACGGCGTTCGGACTTGCGCCGTTCGGGTCCCTGACTGTGATCGCTCATTACGACGGTTGGGAGCAACGCGGCGGCCGAAGCCTGGCGTCGAACTGCGTGGCATTTTGCGGCCGAGATGTCCTCGAAAGGGGCGCTCAGATGTCGCAAGGCCGTGACGACTGAGGCTCAGGTAGGGCAAAAGGGTCAGCTGTATTGTGATGTAACACTTTCCAGAGCGTGCCTGATTCCGCGTCAGTGCCGGCTCCTCAAAATCGCGATTTTCGGTCAAACTTGTCGATCGGAGGTCAGCACCGTTATTGCTGGGGCGGATCATATGCAGAAGTTCTTTTTCCCGGCGGCCACGAGCGTCGCCGTCCTCTTCGTCATCACCCCACTACTGGCCCAGGCGCCCGCGCCGGCCACGCCACCTGCAGCGCCGACGCCGGCTCGAGCTCCGGCTCCCCGTCCGCGCGCGACGCCGCCAACCCAGGTGATCGTTCGCACCAACAGCGGTAACGCTGTCGAGGGTGTTCGCGTCACCGTCTCCGGCGGGACCGGCCAGCAGACGCAAACCGACGCGAAGGGGATGTCGGCCGTCACACTGCCGGCCGGCTCTTATCGCTTTCGATTCGAGCATGAGGGCTTCATCACCCTCGAGCGCGACGTGACGGTCCGCGCCGGCCAGCCAACCGAGGTGGCGGTGGCGCTCGACATGGCGTTTACGCCGCCGCCGCCCCCACCCGCACCGGAGCCGCCGCCGCCGCCACCGGCGCCGAAACCCGTCGCCGGCGGACCGCCGACGAACCTGTCGATTCCGCAGTTCCTCGAAAAGAACTACATCGGCCGTGATCCCTTGAAGGAATCCGTGGTTGGATGCACCGCCACCGCGACGACGAGGATTTTGCAGCTGCGGGATTCGCTGGCCTCACACACCCACGACGATCTGGACGAGACGCTCTATGTCGTCGCCGGCGAGGGTGTGATTCGGGTCAAGGGCGAGATGATGACGATTTCCCCGGGATCGCTGGCCGTGATTCCCAGGGGGCAGCCGCATTCAACCGAACGGAGCGGCAGGAACCCGCTGATTCTTCTGTCGACGTTGACCGGCGCCCCGTGCCAGAGCGCGGCGAACAGACCCTGAAGGGGGGCACGCCGCCCCTTCCGATCGTTCGCTCGTCAGCTGCCGAAGTATCCGCTCCGCGACTTCACGGTCGCGGACGGGTGCTTGACGCGCACTTCCAGCCGCCGCCACTCACGCTCCGGCGCAGCCTCGATCGCCAGGACGTACTGCTGTCGAAGCTCCTGCACGATGCTGGTTGCGAGGGTTACCGATTCGGTGAAGGTGGACACGAACACCAGGCGGCCCCCGGTCCATTCCGCGAGGTCGCGCAAATCGGCGGCATCGGACGCGACCGGCCGCTGCACCGCATCGAGCATCCGCCGCTGATCCAGCGCCGCGACCGTGGCCACGACGTATACGGGGACGTCGATCGCGCTGGCGAGGCCGGACACTTCTCCCGCGGTCAGGCTGCTGCTGGTATCGATGCCGTCGGTCAGCACGACGATCGCCCGGTGCGTCGAGGTGCGTGCGGTGACGTGCCGCGCGGTCTCGGCGACGGCGTCATACAGTGACGTCGACCCGAACGGCTGAAAATCCGCCAGCGCCGTTTTCAGCGTCTTGATGTCGTCGGTGAAACCAATCCGCTCGTGAAGCGACGAGTCGAAAGTGAACACCCCGGCTTCGTCGCGCCCGCTGGTCAACTGCACCAGAACCGAGTCGTAGGCCTGGCGCACCATGTCGATCTTCGACGACATCCGCATGCTGCCGCTCATGTCGACGAGGATCGCCACGCTCAACGGTGATTCCTGATCGGAACGGAGCTCGATGATCGGCCGGCGCTGGCCGTTGTCGAGCACCTCGAAGTCCGCCGCTGTGAGGCCATGCACCATGCGGCCGCGCGAATCGCGGACGGTGGCTTGAATCGACACGACGTCGATGGCGCTCCGGAACGTCTGCTGCGCTTCGCTCTCCTGGCTCTGCGCGCCCAGGGGCGCCAGCATCACCAGCAGTGCACTCACGACTCCGTATGTGGCCGGTCGAAGCATGGGTTTCACGTTTCCCTTATCGGCAGAGGTGGCGGTCTCGTTCACCGTCGGCGCGGCGCCGCCGGCAACAGGTAACGCCCTTCTGAGCACATTCGTGCAGATTGAGCGCTGGGGTCCGAGGCACGACCTCAGCGGCCAGGCGTGACGGGCGGGGGATTGCGTCCCACGATCGTCATCGCGGTCGCGATCATCGACGCGACGTCGCCGGTGTTCGCCGGCAGGATGAGCGTGTTGGTCTTTCGCGCGAACTCGCCGAACTGCGCGATGTAATTTTCGGCGACGCGGAGCTGCATCGCTTCGGTCCCGCCTTGAACCTGAAGCGAATCCGCAATCAGCCGGATTCCCTGGGCGGTCGCAGTCGCGACCGCCAGAATCGCCGAGGCCTCGCCCTCGGCTTCGTTGATCTGCTGCTGCCGCCTCGCCTCGGAGGCCTTGATGACCTCCTGCTTCGCGCCGTCGGCGGTATTGATCGCCGCGTCGCGGGCGCCCTCGGAGGTCAGAATCACCGCGCGCTTCTCGCGCTCGGCGCGCATCTGCTTTTCCATCGCCGCCAGGATGTCCTGCGGCGGGGTGATGTTCTTGATCTCGTAGCGCAGGACTTTCACGCCCCACGGCTCCGACGCCTTGTCGAGCTCGCTGACGACGGACATGTTGATGTTGGTGCGCTCTTCGAACGTCCGGTCCAGGTCGATCTTGCCAATTTCGCTTCTGAGCGTCGTCTGCGCGAGCTGCGAGATCGCGAACAGATAATCCATGATGCCGTAGGACGCGCGCTCGGGATTCATCACCTTGAGGTAGAGCACACCGTCGACGCCAACCTGGACGTTGTCGCGGGTGATGCAGACCTGCGCCGGAATGTCGATCGCGATTTCTTTGAGCGAGTGCCGGTAACGAATCGTGTCGACGAACGGCAGCAGGACGTGGAAGCCGGCGCTGAGCGTCGCGTGGTAGCGGCCGAGCCGTTCGACGACGTAGGCGCTTTGCTGCGGAACGACGACGGCGGTCTTACCGATCGTGATCAGCACGAAGACCGCCAGCACCACCAGAACCAGCAGTCCACCGCTCATCTCGTTGCCTCCTCCGGTCGCACGAACAGCATCAGCTGACTCGTCCGGACGACCGTACACCGTCGCCCCTTCACGATGCCGCCGTCGGTGCTGTTGCGCGCGCTCCAGGTCGTGCCGCGCAGTTCCACTCGACCGACCGCGCCGGCGGGAATATCTTCAAGAGCGAACGCCGTTTCACCGACCAGCGAATCGACCTCCGCCCCGGCGCCCTCGACCTGCCACCGCGACAACAGGCGCTGGCGGAAAAACAGCAGCGACGCGACGGAAATCACCGAAAACAACAGCAGCTGGACCCAGGCCGGTCCGGCCAGGTCGACCACCTGCAGCGCCGCGATGACAATCGCCGCGATGCCAAAAAAGATCACGTAGAAGCCGCCGGTCGCCGCCATTTCGAGCGCCACCAGTACAAGCCCCAGGGCCAGCCACTGCCACCAGACCATATTTATATGGAGAAACGGAGCCGTACGATTATGGCACCCACCGACACGGCCCGAGGTAAAAATCGTTGCCGGCCGAGCCTCGCCGGGCGGTAGGATCACCATCGGCGCAGGAGGTCATATGACGGCAAGCTTCGTCAGAACGGCGTCGGCGGGCTGCGTTGCTGCGGGACTCTTCGTCGTCACACTCTCCGGACAGACCGCGCTCATGACACCCGAGGCGCATCGCGCGGCCGCAAAGGCGGCTGCCGGCGCCGACCATCCCGGCCTTTTCACCGCGCTCTGCCCTGATCCGACGGCGCGTGCCGCCGCTCCAGCCCGCGCCGCGGGCCAACCCGCCGCACCGCCGCGGCCGGTGCCTGCCCGCGACCAATGGCACGCCGAGCCGGTCCGGGTCTTCGACAACTTCTACTGGTTCGGGCAGACGGAGTACTCGGCGTGGGCCGTGACCACATCCGCCGGGATCATCGTCATCGACACGCTGTTCGACTATTCGGTCGAGGACGAAGTCGTCACCGGCATGAAGAAGCTCGGCCTCGACCCGGCGACGATCAAATACGTGATCGTCAGCCACGGACACGGCGATCATTCAGGCGGAGCCAAGTTTCTCCAGGATCAGTTTCGACCGCGCGTCTTTCTCTCCGCCGAGGACTGGGACCTGCTCGAGCGCAGCAACGGCACCAGGCCGGCGCGCGACATGATCGTCACCGACGGCCAGAAGCTGACGCTCGGCGACACCACACTGAGGATGTACATCACGCCAGGACATACTGCGGGAACGGTGTCGACGCTGATTCCGGTGAGAGACGGCCGCACGCCGCATCTCGTCGCGGAATGGGGTGGGACGCTGATCGGCGGCCTGCGGTCAGAGGCTGGCTTTCAGACTTACATCGGCTCGGCCGAACGTTTCCGGGACATCGCCGCGAAAGCCGGCGCGGACGTGATCGTTTCCAATCACACCAATTACGACGGCTCGAAAATCAAGTTGCCGGCAATCGCCAACCGGAAGCCGGGAGATCCGCATCCGTACGTGATCGGAAAAGACGCCGTGCAGCGCTACATGACGGTCGCCGTCGAGTGCGCGAAGGCCGGACTCGCAGAGTGGAAGGCCTCGAATCAGCGCTGAACGAACTTCTGCACCTTGGCGTTGACCGAGTCTGCCACGTAAATCTCGCCGCGAGGACTGACCGCGACGTAGTGCGCTTCGCCGAACTCACCGACCCCGGTGCCTGACTTGCCGGTCGCCGCGAGCACCTTGCCGGTCAGGTCCAGGCGCAGCAACTGTCCCGCGAACCCGTTGACCATGTAGATGTACTGACTGCCGATGACGAGTCCGCACGGCAACCCGGCGAATTTTACCTCGCGCACGAACTTGCCGTCCGCGTCGAAGATCTCGATCCGCTGATTTTCGCGATCGGTGACCCAGAGGAGACCGGCCGCGTCGATCGCGAGACCATGGGCGACATCGAACTGGCCGGGCCCTTTGCCCTTGCCGCCCCACGACGTGATGAACTTTCCGTTCCTGTCGAACTTCAAGACGCGCGGATCGCCCATCGGGCCGGGAGTATGCCCCTGGGCCACGAAGATGTCACCGTTGCGGCCGATCACCACGTCGTTCGGCTGATTCAGCCGCCGCGATCCCGCGGCTTCGTTCCAGTCGCCCGCTTCGCCTTTCACCCCGAGCGTCATCAGCACCTGGCCCTGCGTGTTCAACTTCATCACCACGTGCGCGCCGACATCGGTCGTCCAGAGATTGCCGTCGCGATCGATGTGCAGGCCGTGCGACCGCATGAAAAGTCCGTCGGCAAACGCGCGGAGGAATTTCCCGTTCGCATCGAACTCGAAGAGCCCCTGCGGTCCCCGAGTCAGCACGAACAGGTGGCCGTTCGCGTCGAACGCCACGCTCGCCGCGGCACCCATTGTTGTTCCCGCCGGCAGCGGCAGCGGATCCGGCACGGCGACGTAGTCGAGGGGTGGCGCGTCTTGCGGGACCATCAAGGCCGGGTCCGACGGCCGTTGCGCGGACGCCGGGGTCCACGACATTGACGCCAGAGCGATGACGACCACGATGAGGTTGGAAAGCGGGTTCCTGGCCATGGCCGGATTATCTACGCGTTCGCCGTGCGGTTGAGGGATAATCTTCGACCTGTACGTGAAAGCGGTCTGAGGAGGCTGCCTCATGAAGAAGATGCTCTGCGCGCTGCTCGTTGCTGTGCCTTTCGTATTGACTCTCGCGGCCCAGGCGCCTGCCCCGGCACCGGCCGCGCCTCCGGCCCCGGCAAAATCGCCGTCAGGAGCCGACATTTCCTGGGCATTCGCCGCCACGAACGGCGCCCTCCCAGCCGAGCCGGACGGTCCCATGTCCGTTCCCGGCAGCTCGAAGAGCTACACCAAGAAGCAAATCGACGACCTGTCGAACCCGCCCGACTGGTTCCCCGACGAACATCCGACGCCGCCGTCGGTCGTCGTCAAGGGCCATGACGCGGTCCTCGCCTGCGGCGCCTGCCACCTGATGTCCGGCCACGGCCATCCTGAATCGGCGGACCTCTCGGGCCTGCCGGCGGAGTACATCCGCCGCACGATGATGGACTTCAAGAGCGGCGTCCGCGTGGAGGTCAATCGCATGAACACGATCTCCAAAGGCATGTCGAACGAGGAGATTCAGCAGGCCGCCGACTACTTCGCCGCGTTGAAGGCCGCGCCCTGGACCGAGGTGAAGGAATCCGCGACGGCGCCGAAGACCTTCGTCGGCGGCGGGCGCATGCGCTACGCGTCGCCGGAAGGGGGAACCGAGCCGCTCGGCAACCGCATCATCACGCTGCCCGCGGATCAGTCTCGCGTCACCAAGCGCGATCCGAAATCCGGGTTCGTCGCCTACGTCCCGATGGGCAGTGTCAAGAAGGGCGAGGCGCTCGTCAAGACCGGCGGCGGCAAGTCCGTCGCCTGCGGCATCTGCCACGGCGAAACGCTGCGCGGTCTCGGCAACGTGCCGCGCCTCGCGGGCCGGCACCCGGCATATATCGCCCGCCAGCTCTACATGTTCAAGGATGGCCGGCGTAACGGCGGCGATTCGATGCTGATGAAACGGCCGGTCGCGAGTCTGACCGACGACGACATCCTCAATATCTCGGCGTACCTGGCGTCGCTGCCGCCCGCCTAGGAGTCCGACGCGCGTCACTGAAGGCCGACCTCGAGCATTCGGGGTCGGCCTTTTTCTTTGAGTGGCACCTGCCTTGCGACACCCCGGTCGTGAGCGACGATTTATCTGAGCAACAGAAGCGGGAGAACGTCATTCGGCTGGCGTTCGGCGGCCGTCCAGAGCTGTTCGACAAGTTCTGCGCCGAAATTGCTGGAGCCGTCCCGCCCGGAACGACGGTCGTTTTGCGCGGCAGTGCCGTCACTGGGCAGCGATGGAAGGACGGCGCGCCGTTCGACGCCGATGGTATCGGCACGAGCGACCTGGATTTGACGCTCTGCGGTGACCAGTGCGTCGAACTGTTCAAGCTCACCGGATTCTTCGTGCCCGGGGTTCACTCACGTCCGCTGAGCGACGAGGATCCCGACATCGCGCCGAGCCTGGTCCCGCTGCGCAAGACGTTGATGGACATGGTGCACCGTCCGGTCAACATCCAGGCATCGCGGGACATCGTGATCCAGTTCCGCGGCGATCTGCTGGGCCAGCCGTATCTCACGCTGCTCGAGGTACCGGCACGGGCGTGACGCTTCGCCTTCTTTCGTACAACATCCGCTACGGCGGCCTGGGCCGCGTCGAAACGATCGCCCGCGTCATCAACGACAGCGCGCCGGACCTAGTCCTGCTGCAGGAAGCGACGCGGCCGCGCGTGGTCGAACAGCTCGCGGCCGCAACCGGCATGACCGAGTGGCGCTCGTTCGAACGGCAGTCGCTGGCCTTTCTCAGCCGCCGGCCGATCGCCGTCGCGGAGTGGCATCGCCCGCGCTTCTCGCGCCACGCCTTTATCGAGGTCGTTCCGACCGGCGTGAACATCCGCATTTTCGGCGTTCACCTGAGCGCCGTTCACGCGGCGTGGACGGAGCGGCGGCGGGCGTTCGAACTGCGCGGATTGCTTCGGGGCATCGCGCAACATCAGGGCGGTTTCCACGTGCTCGCGGGTGATTTCAATACACTCGCGCCCGGTGAGCTTCTCGAAATGCGCGCCCTGCCGCGCCGGCTTCAGGCGCTCGTGTGGCTCAGCGGCGGCCGGATCAAGTGGCGGACGATTCAGATGATTCTCGACGCCGGGTATACCGATGCGTATAGGCTGCGTCACTTTCATGACATCGGCCACACGTTCCCGACGTGGGCGCCGCACCTCCGTCTCGACTACGCGTTTGTGCCCGCCGCGTTTTCGGAACGCGTGATCGCGTGCGACGTGGTCAATCATCCGGAAGCTGCACGGGCTTCGGATCATTTCCCGATCGTCACTGAACTGGATTGCTGAGGCAGACCCGGAAAATACGGCCGGGCTTCATGCCACTGTCGTGAACATTACCCGCACTTGTACATTTTGCAGACGCTCTTCGCGGCGTAACGCGCAATTTGCCGGGGAAACGCACGGGCACGTCGATTGCGAAGGCTGCGACATTCCGCGAAGGGAGGACTTATGCGGCAAACGCAAAGCCTCGATGAAGGCCTCGACAAGCTGCAGGACTTTCTACTGACGCTTGTACCTGGCGACGAAGTCAGCGCGCAACGGGCCGCCGAGATCAGCGGCCTGGACCTCCGGCGCTGCGACGCTGTACTCGACGCGCTGATGCATGCCGGGTTGATGCGGCTGCAACACGACGCTTACGTGCGCTGCCGCCTTGAATCCCCGGAGCAGTGCTGACGTCGCTCGCGATTTCACTCCCACCGCCCCTCTAACTCATTGACCGTCCAAGGCTCACCGCCTCGAGCCCTGTGTCTGCCGGTTGCGCAAAAAGCCTCGCGCACGGACTGCGCCGGGGAGTAAAGTGCGGTCCATCGAGGAGGCCTCATGAGGCGTTGGATCCTGCCGCTTTGTGTCGTCGCGATTTCGAGTGTCGGAGTTCTCGGGCAGACCGCGCGAACCACAGAGCACTGGGTTGGCGCGTGGAGTACGGCTCTGGTCGTTGCGCCACCGGTTGTCGCGCCCGCGGCGCCGGCCGGCCCCGGCCCGGCTCCGGTGGCTGGAGGCGCCGTCGCACCACCCGTCGCCGCACCTGCACCGGCCCCTGCTGCTCCCGCGGCTGGAACGCCGCCGGCTACGGCGCCGCCAGGTCCACCTCCGGGACCTCCTCCCGTGCGCGCCTTCAATAACCAGACACTCCGGCTGATCGTCCACCCGACCCTCGGGGGCGAACGGCTCCGCGTGGTCCTCAGCAACAACTTCGGAACCGCGCCGCTCGTGATCGGCGCGGCCAGCGTCGCGCTCCGCGCCAGGGACGCCGTCATCGTCGCGAACAGCAGCCGCGCGCTCAGGTTCAGCGGCAGCGCCTCGACGACCATTCCGGCGGGCGCGATTATCATCAGCGACCCGGTCGACCTCGCCTTGCCCGCGGCGGCCGACCTCGTCGTCGACTTCTTTCCAGCACAGTGGGATCCGAAGCTTGGAATTCACGTGACTTGAAGTCGCGG